>LDZU01003935.1_pt1 | contig 47214 bp, 48 predicted proteins | sample 615531 | NCBI WGS metagenome assembly LDZU01 (sample SAMN03408293, study PRJNA278302) | terrestrial metagenome | isolation source: oil reservoir sample SB2 | place: USA: Alaska, North Slope, Schrader Bluff formation | collected 2011-09 | reverse complement strand
AATATATCTATCGCAGGAAGGAAGGGCGGCTCCGCTTTCATCCCCATCGTGAACGGTGGGGACTTCCCGCTCCGCCCCCTTCACCCCCGCAAGTTAAAACGCGACCAGCGCTCCGGGAGGCGCACCCGGGGCGTTGTCGCCGAGATCCTGACAAACTCTTCTTTCCACCCCCACGGGATCAAGGTCCGGCTCCGGGACGGGCAGGTTGGCCGGGTTCAGGAGATCGTCGGCTGAAACAGACTGCCGCGGCACAGGGCCGCCGCGCTCATTCTCTTCAACTCTACCTTTACCATACCATCCCGGGCAAGAACTCTTCACTGCTATGACCAAAGAGAGCTCCCGGCACCCCCAAACGGCCGACGACCACGCTCCGGAGCGGGTGTGAGAACACAAAAAAAGTTTTTAACGGGGACCGCTGATTGGAAACCCCCGCAGTTTGTGGTATTATTCTCTGACGACAGGTAACTTTACATCGGCGGCATGCCGCCCATGCCGCCCATCTCGTCCATGCCCGGGCCGCCCTGGGGTGCGGCGGACCTGGCTGCAGCGATGACATCATCGATCCGGAGGATCATGATAGCAGCCTCGGCGGCGCTCGCGATTGCCTGGGTCTTTACCCGGAGAGGCTCGATGACCCCGGCCTCGAGCATGTTCCCTGCAACAGCATTGTAGACGTCAAGACCCATGTATTTTCCAGTCGCGCCACCCTGCTCGTGGGAAGCACGGAGAGAGACGAGCATATCGATCGGATCGAGACCCGCATTCTCGGCAAGGGTTCTCGGGATGATCTCGAGCGCGTTTGCAAACGCCTCGATGGCGAGCTGAGCACGTCCACCGACGCTGGCGGCGTAGTCGCGGAGCCGGAGCGAGAGCTCGATCTCGGGTGCACCGCCACCGGCAACAAATTTCTTGTCCTCGATAGCAACGCTTACAACCCTGAGCGCATCCTCGATGGCGCGGTCGAGCTCATCGACGACGTGCTCGGTGCCGCCACGGATGATGATCGAGACGGCCTTCGGGTTATCACACTCAGTGACAAAGATCATCTCCTCCCCGGAGACCTTCTTCTCCTCAACGGTGCCGGCCTTGCCGAGTTCCCCGGGGGCTATGGCATCGATGGAGCTGACGATCGACGCACCGGTGGCGCGTGCGAGTTTCTCCATGTCGCTCTTCTTGACGCGGCGCACCGCGAGGACACCGGCCTTTGCCAGATAGTGCTGGGCGATATCGTCGATGCCCTTCTGGCAGAAGAGGACGTTTGCACCGCTTGCGACGATCTTGTCTACGATGCCCTTGATCATCCGCTCCTCCTCATCGAGGAACATCTGGAGCTGATCGGGGCTCGTGATGCTGATCTCAGCGTCAACCTCGGTCTTCTTGAACTCGACAGGGGCGTTCAGGAGCAGGATCTTCGCATCCTTTACGACACGAGGCATGGCGGGGTGCACACGCTCCTTGTCGATGATCATGCCCTCGACTATCTCGGAGTCCTCGATGGAGCCGCCGACTCTCTTCTCCACCTTCACAAAATCGGTGTCGACGCTGCCGTCAGCATCAGCGACCATCGTGATCGCTTTGACAACGAGCTCGGTCAGCCTCCCTTTCGCGGCCTCAGCGCCCTTGCCGGTCATGGCGGTATCGGCAATCTTTCGGAGCATCTCCAGGTCGTCGGGCTTGACGTCGACGGCGATCCCCTGCAGGATCTCATCTGCCTTGTCAGCGGCCATGCGATAGCCATGTGCAATGACCGTGGGGTGCACGTCCTGCTCCAGGAGATCCTCGGCATACTTCAGGAGGTCGCCCGCAATCACCACCGCCGTCGTGGTACCATCGCCGACCTCGTCGTCCTGGGTCTTGGCGATCTCGACCATCATCTTCGCGGCGGGGTGCTCGATATCCATCTCTTTCAGGATGGTCACACCGTCGTTTGTAATTACGACGTCGCCGATGGTGTCAACAAGCATCTTGTCCATGCCCTTCGGCCCGAGTGTCGTCCTTACAGCGTTTGCCACAGCCTTTGCGGCTGCAATGTTGGCTGCCTGTGCGTCACGACCACGGGTACGCTGGCTGCCTTCTTTCAGAATCAGGATTGGTTGTCCTCCAAGACTTGACATGGGTATCACCGTTGTTAAGCGATACAAAGGTAGGTTTGTAGTTCTATATAAACCTATTCACTTATTTATCATGTCTATGAGTTCCGAACCGTCTTCGAGTGAGTGGAGGTGATCCTCTCCGATAAGAAGCATTCTACCGATTTTTTTCTGCTTTTTGTAATCCGTCGCGATACAAACAGCAAACGTCTCTGTGAGTTGGGAGATGTTGCCGATGAAGGGAGCGCGCTTCATGACCTTCTGGGACGTGCCGTATGCCGTCAGGATAGTATGCCTGTTAAAGAGCGCCAGCGCCTGAAACGGTGCCTGCCGCATCGCGTAAATCTCCATCCCGATACGCTCGAGATCGGAGAGTATATCCCCTGAGACAGGTTCTGGAGGTTTCACGGGCTCTGGCGAGGGGTGGCCAATGAGATCGATCGTCTCCACGAGCGGGGCATTGAAGACCTCTTCGAGCCTGATAGCGATCTCAAGGGTGGTGCCCATCCCGCTCTCGTACTTGCTTATCGTCCTGCGGGATACACCGAGGTGCGATGCAAGGTCGCCAAGCGACATCCCGGAACGCTCCCGCATCTCCCGGAGCAGATCACCCTTGATCTTCACGTAGAGGCCGCCGGGAGAGGCGTAGACCATCGGCGAGTTTCCTTCCACGAAGTAATCATACAGGGTCTCTGGGGTGATGGCAAAGAGTCCATAACGGATGTAGACAACGCCGCGCTCCAGTTCGGTGTCACGCGCCCGCTCCCCGATAATAAGGGGGGTGGCCTCCAGGTGCCTGGCGATCAGGTTGAGATCCCAGGCTATATCGGCGGTTATGCTATCGATGTGGGAGACCACCTTGATTGTGACGAGGGTGTCGCCTTTTTTCGCGATAAGGTCAAAACTCCGCGGGCGGATGTTGCACCGCTCCGAGACGTCGAAGCCAGCAAGGAGCATGATGCTGATGACCATCTGAGAAAGGCGATCCTGTGACATAGCCGGTAAGAATCGATATAGTCGAAGAATAATATAAACTATAGGGTTATGTGGATCGGGATCGACGACACGGATTCTCCTGCAGGGATGTGCACCACATACATCGGAGCGGTGCTGGTGCAGCAACTGGAGCACGCCGGTATCCGTGTCGTCGATACAAGGCTGGTCCGGCTGAACCCAAACGTCATCCACAAGACACGGGGTAATGCTGCGGTATGTATCGAGGCCGTGGGCGATCTCGAGGCGGCATTCGAACTCGTCGCCGCATGTGTAGAAGAATTCGCAGAGTTCGATGACCCCCAGACCAATCCCGGTGTGGCGGTCTCCCCCACCCGACCACCACCTGATTTTTACTACACGGCGCTCAGGGACTTCTGCACGGTGGACGGGGCTGTTCGTGTTCTGGAATCAGCAGGGGCGCTCTATAAAGGCTACAAGAACCGTCGCGGACTTATAGGTGCAACGGCGGCTATTGCAAGCGAGTTTCCCGATAAAACTTATGAACTGCTCGCATACCGGAAGCGGGAGGTCTGCGGCACTCCACGGCGTGTGGATGCCGGAAGTCTCTTTCGCGCCGATGAGGAGACATACCCCCACACATGGGACACGGTTGACCGGGAGAACGGTGTGGTGGTCTGCGTGCCCCACACTCCCGACCCGGTTCTCTTCGGTATCCGGGGGGAGAGCCCTGCCTGGGTCAGGATGGCACGTTCGTTCGTCCGATCCGAGGAAACTGCATGTGAACAGATTTACGTCACCAACCAGGGAACGGATGCTCACCTGATCGCCGGATCGATCGGAACCCTGCGCGAGGGGCGGTCATACCTGGTAGGCGGGCGGGTTACCGGGAGCCCTAAAACCGGACTGGGTGGCCATGTCTCGATCATCCTTGAGGACGACGGTGCTGAGGTCCGCTGTATGGCCTACGAACCGACGAAGGGGTTTCGCGAAGTTGTAAGGGCGCTCCTCCCGGGCGACATCGTGATGGCGGCCGGGAGTTACAAGGGCGGGAGCCTGAACCTTGAAAAGATCGGAGTCGTACGCCCTGCCAACGCCGCCCGGGTTCGCCCCCCCCGCTGCCGGGTATGCGGGAAAAGGATGACTTCTGCAGGGAGAGGGAAGGGTTACAAGTGCAGGACCTGCGTGGAGCGTAGCCACAACCCCGAGGTAGAGCAGATCGAGCGGCATATCAGACCCGGCTGGTATGAAGTTCCTCCATCCGCCCGCAGGCACCTGGCACGCCCTCTGGCGCGCGGTGTCCCCCTCTGGGAAGAGAGCCTGTTTCAATCCATTCGCAAAGGCGGCATCCCCTCAGTGCAAGTAAATCAAATGATCTTTACAAAAAAAGATTTATAATGTTTGTGAGTTAACCTACCTTCTGGTGATCCCGTGCCGACTGTCTGCAGCGAAGGTATGCATGCCCTGACCGGTCCACCCACAACAATTGCCGCCCTGGCGAACGGGTTTCAGAGGCAGGTCGTGCAGGTTTGCGGCCGATTATGCACGGAACGAGGACAAAGGTAACCCCGGAGGGGGCCTCTCCGTTTCCGGCCCGAAAGTCCACTCTCTAACGAGACTGTCCGGTTATCCCGGGCATCCGACACGGTGGGACGAGTGGGATCATCCCGTGTCGAATATAACATAACCAGTCATCCCCTGTCTGGCAGCGGGGCCCCATCGGGGTTCCCAAACGTCATTTTTGCAAACTCATATTCTGAGAGATGGCGATCCATTATTTGTGCATTAGCACCAACCCATTTCATAGCACTACAGGGATTGGTGTAACAAAAACATGACCTCACGCTACGGGGATGCGGTAGAACAGGCACGGGTGCGCCCCGGGATGACGGTCAGCGAACTCGTCGACGAACTCGGGAAGGCAGGGGCCTATAACGGTGGGTCGCTCTGGCAGGCTGTCAACATCTACGAGCAGATGCTCCGCGACGATAAGGTGTTGAAGTTTTTTGGGCTCTCGGGCGCCATGGTGCCCGGCGGGATGGGTGGAATCGTTGCCGACCTCATAAGGCGCCGTCACATCGATCTGCTTGTCTCAACAGGGGCGAACCTGACACACGACGTCATCGAGGCTATCGGTTGCCACCACTACCACGGAAACGCGCAGGTCTCCGATACCGAACTCTACGAAGAAGGAATCAACCGGATCTACGATATCTTCCTGCCGAACGAAGCATTTATCCGGTTTGAGGAGTTTCTGCAGGGCGTTTACTCCTCTCTCCCGGAGGGGGCGACCATCTCGATCGCCGATCTCCTCAACCTTATCGGGAGCAGGCTAAAGACCGGGATCCTGGCTGAAGCGGCAAAGGCTGGGGTGCCGGTCTACTGCCCTGCCATCCAGGACTCTATGATCGGGCTGCAGTACTGGCTCTTCTCCCAGACGCACAACGTCACCGTCAGCGCGTTTGCCGATATGTCGGGGATGCTTGACCGCTGCTTTGAAGCACAGCGGGCCGGGGCGATCCTTGTTGGCGGCGGTGTGCCGAAGAACTACATCCTGCAGAGCAAACTGATGACCGAGACCGGGTTTGATTATGCGGTGCAGCTCACCGGCGACCGCCCCGACCTCGGCGGTCTATCGGGTGCAACGCTCGAAGAGGCGCGGTCGTGGGGCAAACTCACCGGCGAGGCCACCGCCGTGACCGTCTACGGCGACGCCACCATCACCCTGCCGCTGCTTGTGGCCGCTACCCTGGAGAGGCTGGAGAGATGACCGAACTCATACTTGCGCTTGATGTTTCTGACCGGAAAGAGGCGCTAAATATCGCTGAATCCTGTGCACCATTCATCGACGCGATCAAGGTCGGATACCCTCTCATTCTCTCGAGCGGTCTCTCGATCGCAGAAGACCTCGCCTCCCCTGGCCTCCCGCTCATCGCCGACTTCAAGGTCGCGGACATCCCGAACACCAACCGCCTCATATGCGAGGCGGTCTTCTCAGCCGGATTTGATGCCGTGATCGCACACGGCTTCGTGGGGGCCGATGCCGCGAGGGCCTGCATCGAGGTGGCGCACAGCCACAGCGGGAAAGCATACATCGTCGCCGAGATGAGTCATCCGGGGGCGACCGAGTTCTTCCACGATGGTGTGGCCGAACGCATAGCGGCGCTTGCAGTCAGATGTGGGGCAGACGGCATTATCGCTCCCGCCACGAGACCAGAAAGAGTTGCCAGGCTCAGGGAGATCGTGGGTGACAGAGTGATCTACTCACCTGGCGTGGGGGCGCAGGGCGGCGAGATCGATACAGTGGCCAGGCTGGTCGATGGGGTCATCGTGGGCCGAAGTATCTACGCGGCAGACGACCCTGCGGCCGCTGCCGAGCGCCTATCCCGCATCTGCCGATGATGAGTTCTCCGATCTGATCCCCGCCAGGAGATGACGAGCCCTATGAGTGATCTGAGGTGGATATGGGTAGTCCCGCATCTGAAGAATTATATGTCCTCCCGCAGATAGTGCTAGCATGAACTGGAGTCCTGAACAACTTGAACTGGCGGAAAATTACCAGAGCCTCGATGAAATCCCCCCTGAAGAGCGACGGTACAAGTGTCACACCTGCCACCTCGTTGTGGACGAGAACCCCTGCCCAAACTGCGGCGAGACTTCGCTTGAGATCATGTGTCCGCTCGACCATTGCGACTGTCACCACTCCATCATCGAGAGTATCGAGTACTGCCCACTCTGCGGTCATGCCGTCTGCCCGGAGTGTGGGAGCCACGATGTCATGCAGATCAGCAGGGTAACCGGCTACCTCCAGGACGTGGCGGGCTGGAACGCGGGCAAACAACAGGAACTGAAGGACCGGGTCCGCTACTCCGTTGTATGAGATATTTTGTCAGGGACGGAACTCTTTTTATTCGTGGCCGGTTCAGGGCGGCGAGCACGGGGGTCGGCGGTGGTATCGCCGACGTCACAACCGTTCTCAACCACACTGTGCCGCACGATTTCCAAGAAGATCCCGTGCGCCGTCTCGAACTCATCACCGCCAGGCACGGGATATTCCGGGACTATTTTGGCCTCCTGACCGCCGTTGATATGCATCACCTCTGCGTGCTCCAGTATGACTCTGTCACGGTCTTTATCACCGCCGGCGTGAGCAATCCAACACCATCGCCAAGCACCCCCCACACCATCAACATCATCGCCTACAGCCGTGAGGGAATGGCCGATGCAGCGCTCCTGGAGACGATCATCACCGCAACCGGCGCCAAGGCCTGGGCGCTGCACCAGCTCGGCTACGATTTCCCCGGGACCACAACCGATGCTGTGGTCGCTGCCTGCGAACGCGACGCAGAACCCATGCACACCTACGCCGGGACGCTGACAGAGATCGGCAGACGGGTTCATGAGGCGGTCCTGTTCGGCCTGCCCGAGGCTCTCGCAAGGCAGCAGGGCAGAGTAAAGCGTGAAGGGCCATCCTTCTTCATCTACAGTCGTTATGGCGGCGACCACTGGGTCGAGTGGCAGAAAGAGAACTGCCCCTATTACCCATGCCATTTCGCCGGGCAGCGGTGCGACTACTGTTACTGCCCCTGCTACCCCTGTGGCGATGATGACCTCGGCGAATGGGTAGAGAGTTCAAACGGCGGCAGGGTCTGGGGTTGTGCAGACTGCACGCTGCTCCATACCCCGGAGGGTGCGGATTACATGAAAAGGAATCCCGAAGCCACTCTCGCCGAACTCAAGCGGTTTCGGGAACGAATATAATATTACGCCTCGGCGATCCCGAGGGCAGCAAGCATCTCTTCGACGGGGACGCCGTGCACCTGGGCAGCCTCCCGGATCGTCTCATTGTTTGCGATTGCACAGCCAAGGCAACCCATGCCGAACCGGAAGAGCACCTGTGCCGATTCGGGCTTCTCCCGGAGGAGTTCCGCGATTGTACTGTCAGCAGTCAATACCATACAACCTCGTTTTGTTCTTACCTCTATATACATTTGACGCGGCGATAGAGGATTGGCGCAAATTACCTCTCGATACGGAAATCCAAACCCCCCGGTCGAGAAGACGGCTGAGAAGCCACAGTCAGCGTCTATTCCGCTACAGCGGGTCGCGGGGTGACCGGGTGGGATTACTTTCACACCGCGCGCCCGAGGCTTAATACCCTATAGGATCCGAATTAGAGAATGGAGATGTATGCATGAACATATCTGAGGTAACAGAGAGAATCTCCCGGAAACTTGAAGCAAAAGGCGCACAACCTGACCGCCAGAAGATCGAGTCCCGCCTCCGTCGTCTCGTCGAGGAGTTTGGTGTCAACCTGGCTGAGGCCGAGCGCAGTGTGACCGCCGATCTTGCCCGCGAGTACAAGGTCAGCGGCGTCGGGAACACATCCACAGAACTCCGCCCGATAAGCGAGATCACGCCCGGCGAGTGGGTGACGATCGAAGGGAAGGTCGTTGCCCTGACCCCGCCCCTCTCTCCTTCGATCGCTCAGACCGGGATCATCGCCGACTCGAGCGGGGCCATCCGTTTTGTGACCTGGACACGGTCGAACGTTCCCCCTATGGAGTTCGGGCACTGGTACCGGATAGAGTCTGCGGTCGTTGATGTCTACAGGGGAGCGCCGAACCTGAAGATCCACTCGGGCACCACCATCTCGCGGTTGGAGGAGGATGCTCCCCTCCTCCCATCGATAACACCAATTGCCGACCTGAAACCTGGTGTGGGCAGCGTGCGGGCCAAGGTCATCCAGGACTGGGAGGTCACCAATGACCGGATGCTCCAGACCGGGCTCCTCGGCGACGAGAGCGGCACAATCAAGTTTGTCATCTGGAAAGACGAGGATAAAGAGAATCTGGAGCCAGACACCGTCTACAACATCTATTACGCCACAGTGGACGAGTACAACGGCAGGCTCTCCCTGGTTCTGAACACCGCGATGTACATCGCCGATGAGGGGGACATCGAGGTAGGGCGGAACGAGACCGAAAGCCGGGGAGCCCTTGTCCACGTTGCCCAGGGCTCTGGCCTGATAAAGCGCTGTCCGGTGGAGGGCTGCAACCGGACACTCTCCCGGCAGAATTACTGCCCTGTGCACGAGATCCAGCCCAATTTCCGTTACGATCTCCGCATAAAAGCGGTTCTCGACGACGGCAACCGCGCAAGAAACGTCCTGATGCAGCGTGAGATCGTCGAGAAACTTGCAGGTATAACCCTGGAAGAGGCCATCCAGATCGCAGAGACCAATCCGCTTGGTATGGATGAGATCTTCTACCGTATCAGGAATGCAGTGCTCGGACGCTACTACACCTGCCACGGAAGTGAGTTCGGCGGCAGGCTGCTTGTCAACTCCTGCACCCCGATCCGGTTTGATCCCGGAGAACTGGCTGCACTGCTCAACCGCGCCGGAGGTGAGCCGGCATGAGGTCCCAGACCACTTTCGAGCGCGAACCCGCGCGCAGGGTTTTTGCAGCCGAATTCCGTGAGACGCGCTACCAGTTCAAGGATGACGACGATGAGAAGAGCCCTACATACGTCATCTTCCCGACCGGTATCCGAAGTAATCGGGTGTTCATCGTCGGAACGCTCACAGAGAAGCAAAGACAGGGCGACCAGAACGTCTTTTACCGCGGGAGGGTGGTCGATCCGACGGGCACTTTCTTCATCATGGCCGGGTCTTACCAGCCAGAAGCGATGCAGCAACTCGCCCGCATAGAACCTCCTGCTTTCGTCGCCGCCGTAGGTAAACCCAACCTCTTCACGACCCAGGACGGGAACTGCCTGGTATCTGTCCGCACAGAGTCGATCACGGTAGTTGATCGTGAGACCCGCGACCTATGGGTGCTGGATACTGCAAGATCAACTCTGGACAGGCTTGATGCGTTCGGTACCACTGATGACTCCCGGAAAGCCATGGAGGAATACGGGACACAGGTCCCGCATGTCTACCGAAAGATCGTCTACGAGGCCCTCACCCAGGTGCAGATGTAAAAAGTCACGCTCTACCTCCGAAAACTCTTTTTTTTACCGCAAGCGACTGTAATCCTGCTTGATCCGTTCTTCCCGGCATAACACTGGTTCTGTATTCAGAGGGCGGTGATATGAGAGAACCACCGGGCGGAAGGATCTGATTGAGAGGAGATAGAGTCATCGCGCCTTAAATCTTCGGATCTGGAGGCTTGCCGTGACCCTTTGAGGTGCTCTCCCAACGGGCATTTGAGCAGGAGGCAATCGCCCGGGGGGGCGGGGTCGATGGAGCTGAGAAGTAAGAGAGAGCCCCATAGAAGGCCCGTGCCGGCAGCACCAGGGAAAGATACCGGATCTGTTATTCATATCATGAACCCCGATCCGTGACCTGGAACAACCGGCGCGATGTATTTCCGGGAGGAGACGGCAGGAACCTGGAGAGGTATTATGCCTGCTGCTCGTCTCCAGGCTCCTGCCTGGCGCCCTTCCACTCCCCTTTCAATTCAGGATAGTCCGCGAGAACCTTGCTGACCGTGCTCCTGCTCACGTCGAACATCCTGCAGATCTGGCTGATGCTTGTCCCGGCCTCTCGTAGAGTGATGAGGGCCTGTACCTGACCCTCGGTGAGCGCCTTTGGTCTACCGATGGGACGTCCGCGATCCTTCTTTGCTTTTTTTGAGGCTGCCGGAACGATTTTCCGGGCGTTCTCACGGTAGTGCTCCATATACTCGATGAAGTCGGCAATGGCCGCTCTCCTCTGCTCCGGATCATTCGGGAACCCGAAGAAATCGTTATGCACGCAGTAGACGGTACACTGCTCATTCAAGGACTTCAAAGCGGCAAGCCCTGCGTCAGGATCCTTTGCAAGTCCTGCAAGATCGTATATGATGATGTCCCGGCAGTTGTTGGCAGCACAGTACTCAAGCATCCCGCTAAAACCCTTGCGCTTCTCCGGGGGGGTTGCATATGCACGGTGATCGTGGAAGATTTCAACAACGCGAAATCGATATTTGCAAAAGTCATCAAACTCCGCCTTTTGTGTTGCATAATCCTCCTTATTTCTTGTATTCAAGTATGCAACTGCATCCTTTTTCATCCGTTTATGATCCCGTGCAATCATATATATTATTTTTGAAAACGCACAAAGTGCGCCTTTTTGCGGTACTGGCCGAAATACCGCGTATATTTCTATTCTCCAGCAACGATGTACAAAAACACAGCCCAAAAATAACTATTCGGAAAAGAGGGAAACAGGGCGCAAAAACCCGGACAACCATGGAAAGGGGGAACGCGCACGAATACCACCCTTCCACCCGAAATCAGCAGCCCTGCAACTATCCTGCAATTGCCAGGGGCAAACGATGGTTGGCCCGACGCGTCTCTTATATCAGCGGTCTGCAGGACTCCCAGAGATCCAGAACCTCTCGCCCCTCAACAAAGACGAGTCCATGCTCTCGCGCATACTCCATCGCATCCTCTTTTGCGAGGGCAAACCCTGTCTCGTCATCCAGCATCTCGCAGATCGTCACCGCAGGGGTGATACCGGCCATGAGCGCAAGCGCGATCGAGAGTTCGGTCTGACCATGCCGCTCGTCAAGCAGCCGGTCAGCGGCACGCAGCAGCGCCACGTGACCGGGAGTCCTGAAATGGGCGGCAAAGTCGTGCCCTCCGCCGTTGAGTGACCGTTTCACCTCTTCGGCTATGGCGGTGATCGTCAGCGCGCGGTCCCTGTCCGTGACGCCGGTATAGGTATCGCGATGGTTCACCCAGAGGGAGAAAGACGAGTGGTTTCTTGTGTCATACGGGATCTCGCCGTCCTTCTCGACGAGACCGCAACCGCACAGGACCTCGTGCGCAAACGGCAGACCAAGCCTCTTTGCGGCCTCACCGTGCACCGCCGTGCAGATCAGTCCACCGCCGTCCTTGCGCATCTGCCGTATATGGGCGGGCGTGACCGCGTCTGAACGTATAGCAAGATCGGTCTCGCGCTCCCGATCATCAAAGTCGTATAACAGGACGAACTCACCCCGTGCAAGGGCATCTATGGCTGCATCAATCATGTGTAATCTCCACCTCGATCTTATCGTTATCGTTCAGGTTCAGGGCTTTGCGAAGTTCGCAACCGGCGATGATCTCGATGATATCCTCGGGATAATGCGTGCGGGAGGGGACAACTATCGCGCACTTCTGCCCCCGAATGCGGCATGGGAGCACCCTTGCTCCGCCAAAAGTCCGGTCATCTGCAGTAAACCCCGGTATCTCGATCCACCCCGCATTCTCGACGTGCTTGCGGACCTGAATTGATGGGGGATCGAGCCTGACGTTCAGCGTTCCGGGGAATGGTTCGAACCCGAGGGACGCGCTGAACTGCTCTCTATAGTATGGCAGGCTCATGTAGTAGCGTCCTTCACCGAGGCCGCTGATCACCGTCCCGGTCAGGGTGTACTGCCGGCGTTCCTGATTGAAGATCCTGACATAATCCGCATACTCGCGCCTCAACACCTGCTCGCCCCGGGGAGTGAGGGCAACATACTGGCCGTCGGGTCTCATCGACCGGGCGATCAACCGCTCCCGCTCAAGAGCGATCAGTCTCCTTGAGGCTGTCTGGGGGCTGATCCCGAGTTCGTTCCCGAGCGACTGCGAAGAGAGCCAGATCGGCCCCTGGCACCCCCCAAGCAGGGCAATCGTCTTTAAAGACTGCAGGTCTTCAGGTTCAACCATTATACCATACTTGAGATGCATACTATTTACGGGTTGTGGAATCACCCGCGGATCCACTTCGTGAAATGTCGAAGTCATCTACGCTAATTATTTAAGTTGCCGTGGTGACATTACCTGCATGAAATCCGGGGTGCGGCATCAACTTGCCGAGAAGATGGCAGGAGAGATCACGCTCTCGGACTCACCGGGACTGGCCCTCAAGAAGTGGCGGCAGAGCTTCAACATCCCGCAGGGAGTTCTCGCCGAGCGGCTTGAGGTCTCTCCCTCAGTTATCAGTGATTACGAAAGTGGACGGCGAAAGAGCCCGGGAACCGCCATCGTTGGAAAGATCGTTGATGCGATCCTATCGATCGACGAGGAGAACGGCGGCCGATACATCAACAAATTTGCAAAAATCCTGTACAACGAGTTTGACGAAGACGTCATCTACGACATCCACGACTACGCGTCGCCGGTGCGTCTCACCGAGTTTGCAGAGGCCATCGATGCTGTCCCGCTCTGTGGCACTCTGGATCAGACCATCTATGGGTATACGGTGATCAACAGCCTCAATGCGATCCTGCAACTCTCTTCAAGTGAGTTCAACCGCATATACGGCTGGAGCACAGAGCGTGCTCTCATCTTCACCGAGGTCTCGACCGGAAAATCCCCCATGGTGGCGATCAGGGTCACGCCGTTCAAGCCGCGCTGCGTTGTGCTGCAGGGCATCGGACCCGAACAGGTACACCCTCTGATCCCGAAACTGGCGGAACGCGACCGTATCAGTGTGCTCTGCACAAAGATGAGTGTCGAGACGATCATCAGTTCACTACGAGGGAAGTTATGGTAGGAATCTACTCCTACGGCGTCTACATCCCGCGATACCGGATAAAAGTCCCGGAGATCGCGCGGGTCTGGGGCGCCAACGCGGATGATATCACGCGAGGTCTCGGAGTCTATGAAAAGTCCGTCCCCGATCTGGACGAGGATACAGCAACCATCGCCGTGGAGGCGGCGCGCGCCGCTCTCCGGCGCAGAGAGATCGACCCAGAAGATATCGGGGCAATCTACGTGGGAAGCGAGTCCCACCCCTACGCCGTCAAACCCACCGCCTGCACCGTCGGCGAGGCCATAGAGGCGACACCCAACATGACCGCCGCCGACTACGAGTTCGCGTGCAAGGCCGGTACAGCCGGCATCCAGACCTGCATGGGTCTTGTGAAGAGCGGTATGATCCAGTTAGGGATTGCCATAGGCGCGGACGTGGCGCAGGGTGCCCCCGGCGACGCGCTCGAGTACACGGCGGCGGCGGGTGGGGCCGCGTTTGTCATCGGCGGGGAGGACGTCATCGCCGATATCAACCGGACGTGCTCGTTTACCACCGACACACCCGATTTCTGGCGGCGTGAGGGGCAGAACTACCCGCGCCATGGCGGCCGGTTCACCGGCGATCCGGGTTATTTCAAGCACGTCCAGGGCGCTGCCATGCTGATGTTTGAGATGGCTGGCACAACCCCGAAGGATTATGACTACGCCGTATTCCACCAGCCCAACGCCAAGTTCCCACAACGGGTGGCAAAGATGCTCGGGTTCAGGGAGGAGCAGATCGAGCCCGGTCTTGTCGTCCCGAGGCTCGGCAACACCTACTCCGGGGCATCGATGATCGGGCTTGCCGCCACACTCGACATAGCGAAGCCCGGTGAGAGGATCTTCGTCACGTCGTTTGGTTCAGGGGCCGGAAGTGACGCATTCGATATCACGGTCACCGATCTCATTGAGTCAGAGGTGTTCGACCGCGCGGCGGCGCCGAGCGTGAAGCGACTGCTTGCAAATCCGGTATACCTCGATTATGCGCTGTATGCCAAGCACAAGGGAAAGATTGTGATGCAGAGATGAGAGACGTAGCAGTAGTCGGAATCGGGTGCACCGAATTCGGGGAGCACTGGGGCGCATCGTTTCGCGACCTCTTCGTCACTGCGGGGGTGATGGCCCTCCAGGACGCCGGGGTTGCCGGCGATGAACTTGACGCCCTCTACGTGGGGAACATGAGCGCCGGCCGATTCGTTGAACAGGAGCACATCGGAGCCCTGATCGCGGATTACGCGGGACTTGCAAGCAACCACATCCCCTCCACAAGGGTGGAGGCGGCCTGCGCTTCTGGTGGGCTTGCATTCCGGCAGGCGGTGATAGCGGTCGCAAGCGGCATGGAGGATATCGTGGTCGCAGCAGGCGTCGAGAAGATGACGGACGTCGGGACCGGAGCGAGCGTGGACATGCTTGCGAGCGCCGCTGACCGCGAGTGGGAGGGATTCGCCGGGGCGACATTCCCCGGACTATACGCAATGATTGCAAACGACTACATGCATCGTTACCCCCTCAGCCGTGAACAACTCGCACAGGTCGCGGTGAAGAATCACGAGAACGGCGCACGGAACCCGATCGCCCAGTTCAAGAACAGGATCACAATCGATACCGTTCTTAACTCATCGCTGGTCGCCGACCCGCTGCGGCTCTTCGACTGCTCGCCGATCACCGACGGTGCAGCGGCGGTCGTGGTGGTGCCGCTTGAGCGCGCCAGGGAGTACACCGACTCACCGGTGCGCGTTCTCGCGAGCGCCCAGGCAAGTGATACCATCGCGCTCCATGACCGGCGCGACATCTCCACCCTGGACGCGACCGTTGCGGCAGGGAAATGGGCTTTCGACCAGGCCAGGCTCGAGCATAAGGATATCGACCTGCTTGAGGTCCATGACTGCTTCACGATCGCAGAGATATGTGCGATAGAGGACCTTGGGTTCTGCAAAAAGGGTGAGGCCGGGAGACTCACCTGGGAGGGTGTGACCGCAATTGGCGGTGACCTGCCGGTGAACACAAGCGGCGGCCTGAAAGCCTGCGGCCATCCGGTCGGCGCGACCGGCATCAAGCAGGTCTGCGAGATCGTAACGCAACTCCGCGGTGAGGCCGGAAGTCGGCAGGTGGACGCTGAGATCGGTATGGCGCACAACGTGGGCGGAACAGGTGCAACAGTGGTGGTGCACATCCTGGGGGTATGAAAAGATGTCAGTATCACGTTTCTGGAGAAAGATCCCGCAACGCTACAACCTCATAGGGACGCAGTGCACGACCTGCGGACGCTACTTCTTCCCGCCACGAACACTATGCCCCGACTGCCGGCGAAGCGGCAGGATCGTAAACCATAAGTTCAGCGGCGAGGGGACGGTCGTCACCTACACGGTGATCCGGTCGGCAAGCGACCAGTTTGAGTACGCCACCCCCTACGTCCTCGCGATCATAAAACTCGACGAAGGGCCGCGACTCACCGCCCAGGTGGTCTGCCCCCCGGAGGAGGCACGGATAGGGATGCGGGTGAGGGGTGTCTTCCGCCGGGTGGCAGCGGACGGGGAGAGTGGCGTCATCCACTATGGAACAAAGTTCGTGCCGGTGGAGGGAGAAGACCGGGCTCCCCTGAGATAGGCAAACTCCCCCGCGCCTGAAAAAGGGACATCCCGCTCCGCTACCCCTTCACCCCCGCAAGTTAATATGATACTGGGGTTATATCTCCTCGCAGGAGAGAGAGGGCAGCGCCGCTTTCAGCCCCGGAGGTCACGAACCTGGAAACAGGCCAGGAGATCCGTCTCCGCCAACCTCTCAACCCCCCATAACTTCCCCAGACCCCGGTTAAATCTGGCAGAGTAGAGACCTACAGGAGGTGAATAAGGGCAGACTCCACGGCGATCCCGACCGGGGTCTCCCTGCCCAGTCTGGATGAAGATCATAAAGGATCCGGTGCACGGCTACATCGAGGCAGACACCCTGGCGCTCCAACTTATAGACACCGAACTCGTCCAGAGGCTCCGCCACATAAGCCAGTTAGGGTTTGCGAACCTGGTATACCCCGGCGCTAACCATACCCGGTTTGAACACTCTCTCGGGACGATGCACCTTGCCGGGCTGATGGCAGGCAGGCTCGGGCTTGATGAAGAAGAGACCCGGCTTATAACCACGGCCGCCCTGCTCCACGACACCGGTCACGGCCCATTCTCCCATGCCACCGAACCAGTGATGGAAGAGTTCACTGGCCGAAGCCATCACGAGATAGATCACCTCCTCCGGGATGGAACGGTTGCAGAGATACTGGAAGACGCGGGGCTCGACCCCGCGGAGGTCTGTGCCATTGTCGCCGGGAAACACCATCTTGCAAGCATCATCCACGGCAGCCTCGATGTCGACCGGATGGACTACCTGATGCGGGACGCCCATTATACCGGCGTGCCCTACGGGACGGTCGACGCCCAGCGGTTGATCCGGTGCACCATCCTATCCGAAACAGGGGTGGCACTGAACGAGGGCGGGATCAACGCCGCCGAGTCGCTCCTGATCGCCCGGACGCTCATGCGCCCGGCGGTCTACTTCCATCACGTCAGCCGTATTGCGACAAGCATGTTCGTCCACGCCCTCCGGGAAGAGTTGCAGAATGTCCCGGCAACGGACGCAGGAGAACTGATGCGGATGGACGATGCCGCCTGCATGGAACGGTTGAAACATTCACCCCACGCCATCAGCCGCGACCTTGCCCGCCGGATCTACAACCGCGACCTCTACAAGCGTGCGCTTTATATAGGCGATGACCGGGTAAATGCCGTGGCCCTCCGCCAGGAAGCAGGTCCAGCGCGGGAGCGCGAGATCGCCCGTGCCATCGCCGAGACCGCAGGGGTCGGGCAGGACGACGTCCTGGTGGATATCCCCCCCATCCCCAGGGCACTCTCGATGGAGATCAGGGTAAGGAACACCCATGCGATGGTGGATATCGAGGAGGTCTCGCCAATCATCAACACCCTGAACGATACCCGGCGACATCAATGGCGCCTCGGCGTCTATACCCCCGCATTGCACCGCCAGGTGGTGGAGCAGGCGGCAATGGAAGTCCTCCGGGTGAAGCGAGCGACAAAACAGGATAAACTTGTAGTTACATAACGGATGTAGAGGACATGAAGAGGGAGTTTGTCGTCGGGGTGACAGGGGCAAGCGGGGTTATCTACGCCCGTCGCCTGCTCGAGGTGCTCTGTGAGCGCGCCAGGGTGCATATCGTCGTCTCCGATACCGCCCGGCAGATCGCCGGGATCGAGGGTGTTGACCTCACGGGGTTTGACGCTGTTTATGCTGACAACAGCAATCTCGCGGCCGATATTGCAAGCGGGTCGTTCTGTTGCGACGGGATGGCGATCGTGCCCTGCAGCATGAAGACTCTTGCAGCGGTCAGCAACGGGTTTGCTGACAACCTGATCACACGGGCGGCGGACGTCTGTCTTAAGGAGAGGCGACCACTGCTGCTGCTGCTCCGGGAGATGCCGCTATCCCGGATCCACCTGAAGAACATGCTTGCCGCCGACGAGGCCGGGGCGACCGTGATGGTCGCGAGCCCTCCCTTCTACCACCACCCCCAGACCATCGACGACCTTGTCGATATGGTGGTGGCCCGGGTGCTCGATCACCTGGGGGTCAGGCATGACCTTGGAACCCGATGGAGCGGATACGATGCGTGATTTCATTGAGATGATGCGAGAGCGAGGGAGGGTCGAGGATATCGAGAACCCCTGCTCGACCGTATACGAGGCTCCCCGGGTGGCGAGCCGAACCGATAAGATCGTCTTCTTCCACAACCTCGACGGCCACCGGGGTGTGATGAACCTCCTTGCCAGCAGAGGCGCGCTTGCCGCGGCGCTCGGTGTCGAGGAGCGAAGGCTCGTTCCCCATCTTGCGGCCGCAACCTATAACGGCCGGGTGCTGGACGCGGGACGGTGCGGGGGCGGCGTTCCAGCAGACCTTTCCCGCATCCCCGTGATGAAACACTTCCCGGGCGATGCAGGGCGCTACATAACAGCGGGCATCGTATTTTCAAGTTACGACGGCGTTGAGAACGCCTCCATCCACCGGATGATGGTCATCGACGACCGTCATGTGGTGGCCAGGCTCGTGGAAGGGCGTCACACCCACACCATGCTGAAGATGGCGCTTGCCCACGGGGAACGACTCCCGGTCGCGGTCACCATCGGCACCCATCCCCTGGTGACATTTGCCGCCTGCACACGTGTTCCTGAGGGTAAAGAACTCGCCTACGCTGCTGAGTTGATGGGCGGTGAACTCAGTGTCAGAGAGTGTGAGAACGGCGTCCGGGTTCCCGATGCCGAGATCGTGCTCGAGGGCTATATCGGCCCGGAGACGGCGCCGGAAGGGCCGTTTGTCGATATCACGGGCACCTACGACCCCGTGCGCCAGCAACCGGTGATCGAGTTCAACCGTATCTACTGTAAGGGCGACCCCATCTACCACGGCATCCTCCCGGCCGGCGATGAACACAAACTCCTGATGGGGGCGCCGTATGAACCGAAGATCTACCGCGCCGTAAGCGAGGTGACAACGGTGCGCGATGTCCTCCTCACAAAGGGCGGCGCCGGCTACCTCCACGCCGTGGTCAAGATCCGGAAGAACACACAGGGCGATGGTAAGAACGCTATCATGGCGGCTTTTGCGGCCCATACATCGTTGAAGCACGTTGTGGTGGTGGACGAAGATATCGAGATCCACGACCCCAACGACGTCGAGTACGCGATCGCAACAAGGGTGCGTGGTGATACCGATATCATGGTCATCACAGGCGTGCGGGGCTCGTCGCTCGACCCGATGCGCCTTGCCGACGGGACAAACGTGAAGGTCGGGATCGACGCCACCATGGTCATGGGGAGAGAGGACGAGTTCAGGAGAGCGGGGTGGGTGTAAGATGTATCTTGATAACGATGATGAACGGGTTCTCGCGGGCGAGTTCGGCGAGACCAGGCAGAAGATGATGGAGATCCTGGTCGCGCTCGGGGAGGTCTACGGCGCCGGCAAACTCATCCCGATCACAGGCGCCCAGGTGAGCGGTGCATCCTACAAGACGATCGGGAGATGGGGGCTTGCCTGGCTGCAGAGCCTCAACGCCAGGGTGGTGGTCCCGACGGTCTTAAACCCGATCGGTATGCCGCGGGAGGGGTGGCAGGATTTCGGGATCGATGAGGAGTTCGCCCGCCACCAGGCGGAGGTCGTCGAGGCCTATCGGAGGCTCGGCGTCAGGCTGGAGTGCACCTGCACCCCATACTACCTCCGGATCACCGAATACGGCGAGCACCTGGCGTGGTCGGAATCGTCGGCGGTTGTCTACGCAAACTCCGTTCTCGGCGCCAGGACAAACCGGGAGGGCGGGCCGAGCGCCCTTGCAGCGGCGATCATAGGAAAGACGCCTTACTACGGTCTCCACATCGTCGAGAACCGCCGACCGCAGGTCGTCATCGATATCGAGGGCGACACCGGGCCGCACGCCGGCCACTGGGGCGCCATCGGTCATATCGCCGGCAAGAAAGTCGGGAACCGGATCCCGATATTTCAGGGGATCCGGCCGAACCGCGACCAGCTCAAGGCCCTGGGTGCCGCGATGGCTGCAACCGGCGCGGTCGCACTCTTCCACGTCGACGGAATCACCCCGGAAGCAAGGGTCTTTTCGTTCCCGACCGACGGCCTTGACCGGGTGACGGTGACGGAGGACGAGCTCGAGGCTCTCTTTGAAGATACAGGGGTCGAGGCGGTAGCGGTGGGCTGTCCGCACTGTTCCGCCGACGAACTCAGGGAAGTTGCGGAACTCCTGCGGGGGAAGACCACAACAAAACCATTTTACGTCTTCACCGCGGCGTGGATCGCAAAGAATAACCTGGACCTGGTGAGCGTGATCGAGCGGAGCGGTGCCCGGGTGATCACGGACACCTGCATGGTCGTCTCGCCCCGGATGGACGAGTTCAGATCGATCATGGTGGACTCGGGGAAGGCCTTCGCCTACGTTCCCGGGATGTGCGGGGCGATCGCCCGGATAGGAACCAGGGCAGAGTGTGTCGAGGCCGCGACATCGTAGGCCCGCCCTGCAACGCTCAAAACCCCCGATGCCGGATTCAACCCGCAGCCCGAGAGGCCCGGCCGGCCCTCAGCCGGATGACCTTGTAGACCTCCCCTGCGATCAGCACCGGGAGGCCGAGGATGGCGAGCAGTCCCCAGTCGGCGAGTGTGAGAGGCGCCGTCCCCAGGAAGATCTGCATCGGGGGGACGTAGACAACAACAGCCTGGAGGGCGAGCGTCCCGAGGATCGCCAGTATCAGGGCAGGGTTCGAGAAGAATCCAATCCGATAGAGCGGGAACCGGAACGACCGGAAGTTCAGCACGTTGTAGACCTCAAAGATGACGAGCCCTGTAAAAGCCATCGTCCGCGCCCGGTCAAGGTCGACCTCGTAGACACCCAGGAAGGCGTGGAGGGTCAGGAGACCGAGCCAGGCCCCCAGGAGGAGGATGACCAGGTAGGCGTTCCGGTTGAGTATGGGCTCCTCCGGGTCGCGCGGCCGTCGTTGCATTACATCCCGTTCAGCGGGTTCGAGTCCGAGGGCCAGAGCGGTGAATCCGTCGGTGACCAGGTTGATCCAGAGGATCTGGACAGGGATGAGTATCAGCGGGAGACCAAGGAGGAGCCCGCCGACGATCGCGACTATCTCCCCTACATTGGAGGAGAGGAGGTAGCGGGTGAACCGGGCGATGTTGTCATACTCCCGTCTCCCTTCCTCCACGCCGGCGACGATGCTTGCGAAGTTGTCGTCCACGAGCACCATGTCGCTTGACTCTCTGGCCGCGTCCGTCCCCTTGATGCCCATGGCTATCCCTATGCTTGCCTTTTTGAGCGCAGGGGCGTCGTTGACGCCGTCCCCGGTCATGGCGATCACCTTCCGGTCGCGGGAGAGGAGATCGACCACCCGGAGTTTGTGCTCCGCCGTCACCCGGGAGAGGACGTTTGTCGTCCGGAGACGCTCCGCGAGTTCGTCGTCGGAGAGCGATTCAATGTCGGCGCCGGTCAGTGCTCCCTCGCTGGAGAGGCCGAGGACGCGGGCGATAGCAGACGCGGTCAGCGGGTTGTCCCCCGTGATCATGATGACGTCGATCCCGGCGCTCCGACAGAGGCTGATGGCCTCCGCCGCCTCCGGACGCGGAGGATCGACTATACCTGCAAACCCGAGAAAGATCAGGTCCTCCTCCACCGCCTCCGGTGTCCAGTCTGCGGCGGTGGAAAGCGGGCGGCAGGCCGCCCCGAGCACCCTGAGTCCTTGCGAGGCGTAGCCTTCGATCGCAAGGAGAACCTCTCTCCGGAGGTCGTCGGTGAGCGGGACTGCCGAACCATCCCTGAGCATCCGGGTGGAGCGTTCAAGGAGAACTTCCGGCGCCCCCTTCACGCAGGCGATGTAGCCGCCACCCTCCCTGACGGGACAGATGACAGTCATCCGTTTCCTGGTGGAGTTGAACGAGAACTCTTTTACAGGTTCCGGGAGGTCTTCACGGGAGAGGCCGGCTTTGGCCGCCGCGACCACGAGCGCCCCCTCAGTTGGGGTTCCGAAGATCCGCCATCCCTCCTCCCCGTGACCGAGGCTCGCATGGTTACAGATGAGGACTGTTTGCAGAAACCGCCGGAGACCGGGGTCTGCGAGCGGGTCGATCGGGGCGCCGTCGAGGATGAACTCGCCCTCCGGGATGTATCCTGCACCGGTGACCTCGACCTCCGCTTCGGGCGTCCACACCCGGACAACGGTCATCTCGTTCCGGGTGAGTGTCCCGGTCTTGTCGGTACAGATCACAGAGACGGCGCCGAGCGTCTCCGATGCCGGCAGGTGGCGGATAAGACAGCTCCTCTGCATCATGTTCTTGACGCCCAGCGCAAGCGTCAGCGTCACGACCGCAGGAAGACCCTCCGGGATCACCGCCACCGCAAGCGAGACCCCGACAAGAAACATCTCAAGAAGTTCCCGCTGCTGAAGGAGACCGATGACAACCGCGATCGCGGCAATGCCGAGAGCGATCAGTCCGAGGTCGCGGCCGAGCCTGTCCATCTGCCGGGCGAGAGGGGTGGTTTCGTCCTCGACCTGCTGGGAGAGGCCGGCGATCAGCCCGAACTCCGTCTGCATGCCGGTGGCGACAACGTACCCCCGGCCGTGCCCGTTGACCACCGTTGTGCCGGCAAAGATCATGTTGCTCCGCTCGGCAAGGGGCGTCTCTGGCGGGAGTGAGCCCGGCGCCTTGTCCACCGGCGCCGACTCGCCTGTCAGCGGCGCCTCGTCCACCTGGAGCGATGTCGCCTCGATGAGGTAGATATCGGCGGGAACCCGCTCACCCATCTCCACGACGGCGAGGTCTCCCGGGACTATCTCCGGAGCATCGATCTCCCGCCGCTCCCCATCACGGATAACCACCGCACGCTGAACGAGCAACTTTTTGAGTGCCGCGATCGCCTCCCCCGCCTGCCACTCCTGGGTGAACCCAAGGATGGCGTTTAAGAAGACGATGATCAGGATAGCCGCAGCGTCCAGCGGTTCGTCGACCGCAAACGAGACCGCGGCAGCGACTATAAGTATGATTATGAGGATGCTTTTGAACTGCCGTAAAAACACCTGGAGCCGGGTCTCACGCGCCTCCTCACGCAGGATGTTCTTCCCGTAACGCCGCAGCCGCTCCTCTGCCTCGGCCGTGGAGAGGCCCGAACGTCCTGTCCCGAGGTTCTGCTGGACGTCGTCCACGGAGAGGGCATGGTAATCAGGCAGAGGTCAGCCTCCTGCAGGCGGTGTCTCTGCATCCTGCTACCGGCAAGAGAGGCATATATTCCCTGTTCTGCACAGGAATATAAAAAGTAGAGTGATCGCTTAGATGAACGGGGAGCAGAGGGGTCTTGAAGATATGCTGCACGAGCGGGAGAGTTGCCCAAAGATTGCAGCCGGTGCTTCCAGAAGTCGAAGCGAGCCGCAGCGCATAAACCCTTTTATGGGTGCAAACCGCATCCACTCTTCGGTATGACTGCTGCATGGCGCAGAGAGAGGTTAGAGAATTTGGCCAGAGCCGCGGTCATCGTTCTCGTTGCAGCACTCGCGGTCTTATTCGACCTCGCTTTCGGCACGGTCGCCTACACCCACTTCTTCTACCTGGTGCTCATCCTGGCCGCTTTCTGGTACCGCCGCCATGCCGTTGCCGTCGGACTGTTGCTCGCCGCAGTCCACGTAACCATCGAGTACCTCTTTCACGGCCCGCCTGGCCCCTCGATCCTCGTAAGTGCAGCCACCTTCATCATCGCTGCCTGGCTTCTCGGTTATCTATTTGAAGTTGCGGGCAGGCGCAAAGGAGAACTCCATTTCCGCATCGGCGAGCCGAAACCGGCTGCATGCGAGCGTGATACCGGCCGGTTGATCGCCCTCCTCTCAAACCGCGACCCCCGAACGCGCTACCGGGCAACCGGGTGCCTGGGTGATAGTGGCGACCCTGCAGCGGTCGAACCGCTTGCCGCTCTCCTGACCGACCCCGATCCCGGCGTCCGCTGGAAGGCGGCGGAAGCGCTCGGCAAACTCGGCCTCCCGGCCGTTGGCGCGCTCACAGAGTGTCTGCGGCACGAGGACGCCGACGTCCGCTGGATGGCCGCGGTCGCCCTTGGGGAGATCGGCGATCCCGCGGCCGTCCCCGGACTGCTGGCCGCGCTCGACGACCCCGACACCTACGTCCGGAGCAGGGCGGCCGTTGCACTCGCGGAGGTCGGGGAGGCTGCACTGGAGGATCTCATCGCCGCAATCCACAACGGAGACGAGCACGTAAGGTGGGGGGCGGCGATCGCGCTCGGAAAGATCGGAGGGGAGAGGGCTGTTGAAGCCCTGATCAAGACGCTTCCCGACCCCGATGATGATGTGAGGCTGCGAGCTGCGGCGGCGCTTGCGGATATTGGTGAACCGGCGGTCCCGCGCCTCATGGACGCGCTCGGGACGGACGATGACCGTCTCCGGGAAGGGGCAACCGCCGCCCTCAGCCAGATCGGGAGACCTGCCGTCCCCGCAGTTGTTCGAGCGCTCCGCGAGGCTGGCGACTGGCGCATCCGTGCAGGAGCAGCCCGTGTTCTCGGGAGGATAGATGACCGACAAGCGGTGGAGGCCCTGATCAGCGGCCTCGACGATGCCCGGGAAGAGGTGCGCAGTGCCGCCAGGGAGGCTCTTCTGGCGGCATCAGGAAGACATAACTCTCGCGAAGAAGCACCTGAACGGTATGACTGAGAGGAACCGGATCGAGGAACTGATCACCGACCTGAGGAGCGGTACGCTCGATGTGCGCCGCGCGGCGACCGCAAAACTCGGGACGAGCGGGAAAGAGGCCGTAGAACCGCTCATCGCCGTGATGCAGACGGGCGATAACGACCTCCGGTGGTATGCCGCCAACGCACTTGTGCTGATAGGCAGCCCGGCGATCGAACCGCTGCTCACGGCGATGCGAGGCACGGATGAGATCGATCTCCGGCGATACGCCGCCGCGGCCCTTGCAGAGATCGGCGAACCCGCGATCGAACCGCTCATCGATATCATCGCAAGAGCTGAGCGCGACCTCATGCCGTTCGCCGTGATGGCCTTATGCCGGATCGGTGAACCGGCGGTCGAACCGCTGCTCCGACTGATGGAGAGCCCCGACCCGGATACACAGGAACGCGCCGCTCTCATCCTCTGGAGGATGGGTGAACCGGGGGCGGGGCCGCTTGCCGGGGCGCTGAAGGTAAAAGACAGGTAACCGGATGATATCTGATCGGGATCGGCGGGTGCACCGGGCGGGAACGAGTCCGCTAAATGCCTGGAGGACTCATACTTAATCATGGAGGTTTCGCCCGCTATCGCCCGCTACTTCGAGGAGATCGACGCCGGGCTCGAGGCTGCGATGCGCCTTGCCGCCGCCGCTCGCGCCCGCGGCCTTGACCCCCGAACGGAGGTCGAGATCCCGGTGGCAAGCGACCTTGCCGACCGCGTGGAGGCGCTCCTCGGCTACCGTGGTATCGCCGCCCGTATCCGGGAACTTGAACAGGAGATGTCCCGTGAAGAGGCCGCGCTCCGGATAGGCGACGATTTTGTGGCAAGGAAATTTGGAGAGACAACGCGAGAGGATATCCTGGACCACGCCATCCGCGCGGCGCTGGCCCTCCTGACCGAGGGTGTGGTGGCCGCCCCGACGGAGGGGATTGCAAAGATCGGTCTCGGGAGGAACGATGACGGGACGGATTACCTGAAGATCTACTACGCTGGCCCCATCCGGAGCGCCGGAGGGACAGCCCAGGCGCTCTCTGTGCTCGTGGGGGACTACGTTCGCCGTGCGCTCGGGATCGGCCGCTACATCCCGCGCCCCGATGAGGTGGAGCGCTACATCGAGGAGATCCGGCAGTACAACAACATCATGAGTCTCCAGTACCTCCCGGGCGAGAAAGAACTCAGGATGATCATCGAGAACTGTCCGGTCTGCATCGATGGAGAACCGACCGAGCAGCAGGAGGTGAGCGGTTACCGGAACCTGGAACGGGTGGAGACGAACACCGTCCGTGGGGGTATGGCGCTGGTTGTTGCGGAAGGGCTGGCGCTGAAAGCCCCGAAAGTCCTCAAAAACGTCCGGAAGATGGAGATGGAAGGCTGGGACTGGCTCGAAGACCTGATCGGCGGCGGGACCACGGCAAATAGCGAGGAAGACGATGCCAGCGCCGCGATCAAACCCAGAGACAAATACATCCGCGACCTGATCGGCGGGCGACCGGTCTTTGCCTACCCTATGCGCAGGGGCGGGTTCCGGCTGCGCCTGGGTCGGGCGCGCAACACCGGGTTTGCCGCGGCCGGCCTGAACCCTGCAACGATGCATATCCTGGGAGACTTCCTGGCGGTCGGGACGCAGATGAAGATTGAACGACCGGGGAAGGCGGCTGGAATTGTGCCGGTAGACTCGATCCAGGGGCCGACGGTTAAACTCCAGAACGGTGAGGTGCGAAGGGTGGACGATGCTGCAGAGGCCAGGAAAGTCCTCGGACAGGTCGAGGAGATCCTGGACGTCGGTGAGATCCTGATCAGTTTCGGGGAGTTCATGGAGAACAACCACCCGCTTATCCCGCCGGCCTACTGCGAGGAGTGGTGGATGCTCGAGGGGGGGCCGCGCCACCCGGAGAACGAACTCGAGGCGATCGAGTTCGCGATCGAGGGTGCGCCCCTCCACCCCGACTACACATACATGTGGGACGATATCACCCCTGCCGATATCGCCCGGCTTGCGGATACGGTCTCCACGGTGGGCAGGACCGAGGACGGGGTGTTGCTGCTCCCGAACAGACCGGAGGTAAAGGCAATCCTTGAGGAACTCCTGGTGCCCCATCACCTCTCCGGGGACAGGATCGCGATCCGGGAGCACCTGGTCTTCCTTGCATGCCTGGGGTTGACACTGGAGCTGGAGAAGCGGCCGGAGTGGCAGGATGCCCCGATGGAGAACTCTCTTGACCTGGTGATGCACCTCTCGGGTTTCAGGATCCGTTCGCGGGCCGGAACCAGGATTGGAGGCCGGATGGGCCGACCCGGGAAATCAAAACCGCGGGAGATGCGTCCACCACCCCACTCGCTCTTCCCCATAGGGGACGAAGGCGGTTCACGCCGGTCGTTCCAGGCGGCCTGCACATCAAAACCACGTTCCAACACAGACGGCGGGGTGATCGAGGTGGAGACAGGGGAACGACGCTGCCCCGCATGCGGTGCGTTCACCTACAAGAACCTCTGTGACTGCGGGACGCACACAAACCCGGTCTTCCGGTGCCCGAAGTGCGGCAAGGAGGTGGGCGAGGGGGTCTGCCCACGGTGCAGTGTGGAGACCGTATGTCTCCAGAAGGTCACGATCAATGTCAGGGCGGAGTATGCAGCGGCGCTCGAACGGCTGGATCTTCGCGAATCCTCGATCGCGCTCTTAAAGGGTGTCAGGGGACTGATCTCCCGCGAACGCCCGGTGGAACCGATCGAGAAGGGGATCCTCCGGGCGTTGCAAAACCTTTATGTATTCAAGGACGGCACTGTCCGCTACGATATGATCGACCTCCCCCTCACCCACTTCCGGCCGGGCGAGATCGGTGTCCCCATCGAACGGCTCCACGAACTCGGCTACACCCGGGACATCCACGGCCAGGAACTTGCCTCGGACGATCAGGTGCTGGAACTCCGTCACCAGGACATCCTGGTCTCGGAGGACTGTGGAGAGTGGCTTGTCCGGGTGTCAAAGTTCATCGACGAACTCCTGGTGAAGTTCTACGGGCTTGAACCGTATTACAATGCGGAGAAACCCACTGACCTGGTCGGCCACCTGCTGATAGGGCTTGCCCCGCACACGAGCGCCGGGGTTCTCGCCAGGTTGATCGGGTTCTCGAAGGCGCCGGTGGGCTACGGCCACCCGTTCTTCCACGCGGCGAAGAGGAGGAACTGTTTTGCCGGCGATACCGAGATTACCGTCTCAGACGGGCGGCGGTGGCTGACGATGCCCATACGGCAGTTCGTCGTGGAGAACTTCGATATCTCAAGGCCGGGGCTTGACCATCTCGGGACATACTACTCTGACCCGAAACAACCGTTCTATGTGAGAAGCATAGACACTCAGGGGAAAGTCAGCCTGAAACGGGTGACCTCGGTCTCGGTCCACCGCGCCCCTGCGCACATGATCCGGTTTGAGACACGGAGAGGGAAGTTTATCACGGTCACGCCAGACCACGCGATGCTCGTCTGGGACACGGATTATCTCCGGAAGGTCCGGGCGCTGGAGGCCGCACCCGGCGACCGCGTCCCGGTGGAGGAGGGGGGGGTTGTCGTCAGCGATGAGGTTGTGGCACGCGAGACGGTGCAGGCGCTCGATGATAGGGTATACTGTCTCACGGTAGCCGATAACCATACCCTTGCCGCAAACGGGATCTTCTGCGGGCAGTGCGACGGTGACGAGGACTGCGTGATGCTCCTCCTCGACGGGTTGATCAACTTCTCGCGCTCCTACCTCCCGGAGACCCGGGGCGGGACGATGGACGCCCCGCTCGTCCTGACGACACGGATCGACCCGGCAGAGGTCGATAAGGAGTGTCACAACGTCGATGTCTGCGACCATTACCCCCTGGAGGTCTACAACGGTTGCCTCGCATACACCCACCCAAAAGACCTTGACGACAACGTCGACCGGGTGGAACGGCGGCTCGGCACCCCGGCCCAGTTTGAGGGGTTCTCCTTCACCCACCCGACCTCGAACATCTCGGCGGGACCGCTCAAGTCCACCTACACTAAACTGGGGTCGATGCTTGAGAAACTGGAGGCGGAACTCGAACTCGCGAAGAAGATCCGGGCGGTGGATGAGGACGATGTTGCTGAACGTGTCCTGAACACTCATTTCATCCGCGACCTCCAGGGGAACCTCAACGCTTTTTCAAAGCAGAAGGTGCGGTGCATGAAGTGCAACGCGAAGTACAGGCGGATGCCGCTTGCGGGGAAGTGCACCCGTTGCGGCGGAAACGTAATCCCCACCGTTCACGAGGGTTCGGTGAAGAAGTACCTGGAGATGTCGCGAAACATCTGTGCAAACTACCGGGTGTCTGATTACACAAAACAGAGGGTGGATGTGCTCGCGATGCAGATCGAGTCCACCTTCGGCGAGCCCCCCGAGCGGCAGCTGGGGCTTGCGGACTTTATGTGAGAGTGAGGCTGCGTGACAACGCTCCCGCCCGCGGCCGTCCTGGCTGCCCTGAGATCCGGGACGCCAATCCCGACGGAGGAATCCAGGATGCCCTGGATTGAGCGGCTGGGATGCGGCACCCCGGCATACCGTTCACCGGTGCCCGCGTCAGCGCCTTGCCGGACACTTCTCTTCTTCCACGCCGGTGGATTCACCTCCTGCTCGACGGCCGACCACCTCGACCTCTGTGCGAGGCTCGCGGATGCCGCGGGCGCCGAGGTCGTCTCGGTCGACTACCGTCTCGCCCCGGAGCACCCGTTCCCTGCAGCGGTTGAGGACGCTCTCTCTGTCTACCGTTACCTGCTGGAGGGGGGTTGCCTCCCGGCTCAACTGGTGCCGGTAGGGATATCGGCCAGCGGGACGCTCGTCCTCTCGATGCTCCTTGCCGGGCGGAGCCTGGGGCTGCCGATGCCGGCAGCGGCGGTCCTCCTCTCTCCGGCGGTGGATCTGCTATTCCAGGGCGAGTCGATGATATTCAATCAGGAGACCGACTGGCTCACGCCTGACCGCCTTGAGGCGATGCGTGATGACTACCTTGCCGGGCATGACCCCTCCGACCCGCTGGCATCCCCGCTGTATGCGGACGTTGAGGGGCTGCCGCCGCTCTTTGTGCAGGCGGGGGGAGGTGAGGTGCTGATCGACGGGATCAGAGCCTTTGTGGAGACCGCACGGCTCGAGGGGGTTCCAGTAACCTTCGACTGCGTCGATGGGATGTTTCATTTCTGGCAGGTGTTTGCCGGCGTTCCAAATGTTACAGGCGCGAGGGTAGCCAAGCGGTCAACGGCGGTCGACTCAAGATCGACTCTCAAAGGAGTTCGCGGGTTCGAATCCCTCCCCTCGCATCACCATTTTAGGCAGACCCTTCATGGGCAAGTTTTGTCATGGCTATAGTCCGTAACCGGGGACCCTCTGCCGACAGGGTCAGGTTAAGATCTGTCGTTGTGGGAGTTCAGAGCATCCATCATCCCTCTTACACTCACAACGAACCTGCGGACCTCCTTCCCCGGTCCGTGCCAGGTCCCGGGTCTGGCCGATATCAGGCCCTCGCCTCCACCAGGCGGTCCTCGATCCAGGTGTGGACGACTCACTTCATGTCCCGCCCCTGGAGCCTCCCCTGGGCGGGATCTTTCAGGTGGGCACAGAGGTCTCCGATGACCTCGAAGACGAGGTCTTCGAACTCCTCCTCCAGCACACCCTCGTGCTGTTTGATTATCGCGTTACCCCCGCCTGCCGGCGATAACCGCAGCGACCCCGAGCGCCGCAACGGCCAGAGCGACCGGGAGCGGGGTTGCGGTCGGCGTGGGCGTTGCCGGTTCCGTCGTCTCGGTCGCGGTCGCTGTGGCGGTCTCCTCCGTCGGCGGGGTTGTTTCCGCCGGTGCAGGGGTGGTGGGCGCGGGTGTGGTGCGGGTCACCGTCGGTCTCACGGTCGCGGTCGCTGTGGGTGTCGGGGTCGCGGTCGTCTCGACCCCGATGCGGTTTGCGACCGTGAACGTCACAGGTTCGGAGTCCGGTGCGTAGGCATCGAAACTTTCCGGCGTCCTCCATACAGCACGGACGGAGTATATCCCGGGCTCCCCGATCTCGCCGAGCCTTACCGCCCCCGGCCTCCCCGGATCATCGGTATAGAACCGGGGCGAACTGACGTTTAACCCAGCGAAATTTATCCCGCCGATGGCGGTCGTCTCGGCACCGGACGGGGTTGTCAACACAAGGTCTATAGTCGCCGGGTAGAGACTGCCAACCCTGTAGGACGCCCCGACCTCAGGAGCGGATATCCTGAAGGCTATCCGCGTGTTCGGCGAGACGGTAAGCCCTTCCAGAGGCTCGTTGTGGTAGGGGTGTGCCAGCACCACGTCCAGGAAGACCTCAGGTTTACGGACAAAGACATATGCAGTCGCCCCATCGGTGGGGTTGAAGGCGTAGTACGTCCCGTAATCGTCACCGACAAAGAAATCCAGCAGATCAAAATCTGTATCATCAGCAACCGGTATGGTCTTCGTGATCCCCTCACCGGGCCTGTCATTCTGGTACTTATGGAGCGCCGTTATGGGGTTATTTGTCGTTGCGTTGCGCAACCCTGAGAGGTTAAGCCCCTCTTCATAGACAAAGATCGTGTCGTAGGGCTGGATGTCGCGGATGGTCGGGCCACGGGCTCCAGCCGGCCCCGCAAAGAGGGCAACGATGCAGATGGCAAGGAGTATGATGGCGCCTTGCCTTCGGGTCCACGACGATAACATGATACCCCTTTGTATGACCATCGAGATATAAAAATTCCTCCCAGCCTTCGAGATCCCTCCGGGTTCGGTCGCCTCGGCAACATGAAGAGGCAGCCGCAACGACAGAATCTATAGAAAAAACGTGAATTCAACGGGCACGCCCCCGTTGACGCCCAATTTGATCCATCTACACTTAAATAATTCCCTCACCCATTTCTAGCAATGAAACGGGTCGGCTTCATCATAGCATCACTCCTCATTTTCTTCGCGATTCTGGCGATTCCCGTCGATCCTGCAATCCTCGCACCAGGGGCAAAGGCCGTTGCTGCCGTGACCGTCCTTATGGTTCTCTTCTGGGTCACGGGTGTAATACCTCTTGAGGCGACAGCCCTCCTTCCGCTGGTCCTTTTCCCGCTGCTTGGCGTTCTTTCGCCGGTGAAGGTTGCTGAATCATACGGCAACGTGGAACCTCCACCGCCGTATCGCCCTGCACATCATCCGTCTCGTCGGGACTAGCCCGAGACGCCTCGTCCTCGGGTTCATGGTCGCCACCGCCTTCCTCTCGATGTGGATCTCAAACACAGCCACCGCGATGATGATGATCCCGATCGCGGTCGCGATCATACTGACGATCATACCAGGGACGGAGCAGTCTCTTGTAAACCTGGAGGGGAGGGATCGGGATCTTGCACGCTGCCTAGTCCTCTCCATACCCTACGCCGCGAGCATCGGCGGCATTGCAACGATCATCGGCACACCCCCAAACGGGATCTTCATCTCCCAGCTTCCAGCGATCTTTCCCGAAGCACCAACCATCGATTTCTTCACCTGGATGAAGTTCGGTGTCCCGTTCGCCGCCGTATTCCTCATAATCGCCTGGATATGGCTCACAATGGTCTCCTACAGACATATGGAGACGACGCTGCCGAGCGCAAAGGGGCTCATCCGCAAGGAACTCGATAAACTCGGCCCCCTGTCAACGGGCGAACGATGGACGCTTATCGTCTTTGCCCTGACCGCGTTCGCCTGGATATTTGCGCAGACGAAAGATATCGGGGGATTCATCATCCCTGGCCTGGACATGATCTTCCCCGGGATCAAGGACTCCACGATCGCAATATTCGGGGCGCTTCTCCTCTTTCTCCTCCCGGTAGATGCAAAGAAGGGTATATTCACCATGGACTGGGAGTGGGCGGTGAAGATCCCCTGGGGGATCCTCCTCCTCTTCGGCGGGGGTATCGCCCTATCAAACGGCTTTATCCAGAGCGGGCTTGCCGCGACGATCGTCAATTCTCTCACCCCGCTCCACACGCTCCCGATCGTCATCCTGATCTTTGTGATAGCGCTTGGCGTCTCGCTTGCAACAGAGGTCTCATCGAACACCGCTGTTGCCGCTGTGCTGATGCCGATCATGGCGGTCATGGCCATCAGTGTTGAGGTAAACCCGCTCTTCCTGATGATGACCGCCGCTGTCTGCGCCTCGCTGGCATTCATGCTCCCTGTCGCCACCCCGCCAAACGCCGTCGCATACGGGAGCGGCTACATCGAAGCAAAAGATCTTCTCCGATCGGGATGGGCGCTCGATATAATGGGTACCGCACTATGGACGCTATTTCTCTTCACCGTCGTCATCTGGGCGCTCGGTATCCCGCTCGACCTTCCCACCTGGGCGCTCTGAACCCCCCGGGAAACTCTATTTTTTACCGGCGCACCGCATCAGGAGAAGAGTGATTCCTGCCGCAAGAAGCGCTTGAGAGAGGCAGCGCTGCAGCGGTGGCGATGGGGGTCATCGGCAGCGGGCTGTATGGGTGCCGGGGTCATCCCGGGTATGGCCGCGGCCTCTGCCGCCTCTCCGCGTCTCACCCGGATATCCTATCTCCCTGGACGATGGACACCCACACCTCCATCCATGCCGGGGTTCATCGAGCCTGGAGAGAGCCTGAATGAACCGGTTTGATGGCCTGAGATGGCGCGGACGGATGGTAAGTTACTTACCCCTGCTGATCGTAACTACGAATCAAATGGAGGAACCCGTGTGGTAGAGATGCAGTACGTGCCCGGTGACGACCACCACAAGGTGGTGCTCTACGCCCTGAGCACCTGTGGATGGTGCGCCCGAACAAAACAACTTCTCACCGACCTGGGTGTGGAGTTCTCCTACGTCTATGTTGACCTGCTCACCGGCGATGAACAGGGCACCGTGGTAAGGGAGGTCGAAAAGTGGAACCCCCGGCTCTCGTTCCCGACAATCGTCATCGACGGCTCAAAGGTGATTGTGGGGTTCAGAGAAGAGGAGATTCGCAAGGCGGTGGGTGCTTGAGATGGTAAGCGATGAGGATGTTGACCGGCTCGTCCAGGACCTGGCGCGCGAGGCGGAGGCCGGGGGCTACCGCCTCAACCCTGACCGGGTGTTTACCCGGGCGCTTGTCCGCGGCCTGCTTTCAAACCGTGAGCGTTACGGCTATATCTCCTGTCCATGCCGGCTCGCTTCAGGAAACAGGGAAGATGACCTCGATATCATCTGCCCCTGCGACTACCGTGACCTGGATCTCACCGAATACGGCGCCTGCTACTGCGGCCTGTACGTCACCGCCGACGTGGAAGCGGGGGTGCGCACCGCCGCTCCCGTGCCGGAGCGCCGGCCATCGCCGGCAGAGCGCCGCCAGAAGAAGGAGGAGCGCGCCAGGACAGTCGGCGCACCTCGAGACCTGAAATACCCGGTATGGCGGTGCCGGGTCTGCGGCTACCTCTGCGCAAGGGGCGAACCGCCTGATACATGTCCGATCTGCCGGGTCTCCCGTGACCGGTTCGAGCGGTTCGTGTGAACCAGCAAAACACTGCACCGCAGGCGGTTTTCCGATCGGTGTAGCTACGGCAGTGCGGAGGGAATCCATATGGCCGGGGATCCAGAGGTCTCATATATATAGCGGGAGGACAACTATCCAGTTATGCCGAGCATACGGATAAAGAACGGCGACCTCCCCTCCGGAGCCGGTGTTGAAGGGGGGCGAAAAAAGAGAAGAGATGAGAGCCAGGGTTCCCGGGCCGGGCAGGAGGAGCCCACGCCGGCGACCGCAAAGAAAGAGAAGATGCCGCAAAAATCCCGGGAACAACCACAGTTCGAGGATACCGGGAACGCCGATATATTCTATACGAAGACAAAGTAGTCATTCGAGCACCTCGAGATCGCCGGCGGCGTTCACCACCACCTCCCTTTCTCCGCGGTACGTCTGGACGAGACCATACATTGAGACGCTCTCATTCTCGTGAAGGTCAAGACCGGCAGCGACGTTCGAAGGGAGGAAGACCCGCGTCCCATTGACGGTGAGGATCAGGTGACCGCCGGTCGAGGTCTCTTTGATCGACTCGATCTTGCCTTCAAGGAGCACCAGCGCCCCGTCCGGCACCTCCGGTGAGTAGGGTTTTGCGACCAGAGATCGCCCGCCAGCGCCAAGGATGATCTGCGCTGCAAGCACGACCGTGACAACACATACCAGCAGTGCAAGTGCCTGCCTCTCCTGCCGCTCAAGCATGGTTATATTCTCTACGTCCGGAGAGATAACTTCCGTCAAATTGATATGTTAACAGCGTTAACTGTCCTGCATGGATGATATAAACCTCCCCCCCTCCTCGCAAAAGATCCTCCACCTGCTTGAGAATGGGGGTGCCCTGACGCACAAGGAACTCGTCCATCTCAGTTCTCTTGCACCCCGCACCGTCCGGTATGCATTAAAGAGGCTCAAGGATAACGACATGATCGTGGAGAAGTTCAACTTCAGGGACGCAAGGCAGATCCTCTATGAGTACAAAGACCCCCAGACGGTGTCCGCGCGATGACAGAACCATTCAATTGCGACATAATGCGATGTGACAGCCTCGTGCGGCGGCTGCTCCCCGCGATGCGGGCCGAGATGGTATACCGTCTGGTGAACGAGCGGGGTATCAGCCAGAGTGAGGTCTCAAAGCGCCTCGGGGTCAGCAGGGCGGCGATATCCCAGTATATGAGCCGGAAACGCGGGTGCAACAGGGAAGAGTTCCCCGAGAACCTGGACATGGTCATCGAGCGATGGGTATCCGCCGTCGCCTCTGGCGAGGGCAGGATAACCCTCTGCGACATCTGCCGCTCCACCGATCCCTCCGACCAGGTATGAGACTTCAGGTGCGTCTCGACCTGTAGAGGTAGAGCACTCCAAGCGCGGCGATTATGCAGACCGCGAACACCGGTTTGAGTCGATCGAATCGGTGTATCCCCGCCGCGCCAGCCTCATCCGCGGCGTTCCAGTCGTCGTCAAAGACTGCGAGATAGTAGGCGGCGATGGCCGGATGCTCGATGATCACGCCTGCTTCCCGGTTGAACGCCGGAGAGTTGGCGTTCCAGTTGATGCTGCTGACAAGCACCGCCCGGTCGTCGACGATTACACCCTTGTTGTGGACCTTAACCAGGTTGTTTGCCTCGAGATCGACGAGTCGCGCCTCAAGCGGGAGCCCTTCGACCGCGGCGATCCGGTTGATCACATCCACCATCTCGTCGTTGTCAGCCGTATCCTCGATGTTGAACCAGGCTGAGTCCAGGAGCACCCTGACGCTGACGCCGCGCCGCGAGGCGTTGATCGCGGCAGCAAGGTAGGGGTTCAGGACTGTCCCGGTCTCGTTTGTGATGTAGGCCTGCTCGATCGCGATACTCTCCCCAGCACCCTCGATCAGCCCGAGGACGAGAAAACTCGTATCGGGTGATATCACCGGGGTCACCCGCGCCCCATCCGCGCGGCAGGGGGCGAACTCAACCCTGTAGGTGGACGACCAGGAAGTGCCCGGTTCGCCCGCCGTGCCCTCCACCGGGACGATGTCCCCGCCAGCAACATCATGGAGGAAGACCTTCACGAAATAGCCCGCAAGCCCCGGGTGCTCAAGCCTTACACCCCAGCCCCGGTTCCCTCGCAGCCCCGGTTCCGGGTAGCCGTCGGGTTTGAAGTTCTCGCTCCCGAGCAGGACGGTATTCCCATCGACGACCAGGTATTTGGCATGGTCAAAACGGTACTTCGCGTGGGCAGCATCCGTCGTCGTCATCGAGAGAACCGGGATACCGCTCCGGTTGAGCGCACCAGCAACCGCTCTCCCTTCCGCTGAGATTCCACCCACGGGGCCGCCCTCGATGAGAACGGTCACGTTAACGCCGCGTTCCCTGGCGCGGATGAGGTCTTCTGCCATCTTACTGTCGGTGAACTCGTAGACGTTGACCAGGATATCGCGTTCTGCGCCTGCGACCGTATCAGAGAAGACCTCGTATGAGCAGTCGGGAGCGGCAAACGCGGTCACGGCCACGCCTTCGAATGTCGCGGGCTCAAACCGCGACTGGCCGATGAAGAGCGGACGGGGGTCCCAGACTCCGTCCACAAGGTAGTGGATCTGCCCTTCCCGCGGCCGGACGTCGGCGGGCCAGGCGACCTGCTGGACAAGGGTCGTCCCGTGGTAGAGGAGGAGTTCGTCCGCCCGGTTTGCCATCAGGAGGTTTCCGTTAGGGATCACATCAGGGACTGCCGGTGTACGTTTCTCGGTCTCAAAATCGGGCAGGTAACCGTGCGCCTGCTCAAACGCCGCCCCGCTCCTCGCGACAACCAGCCGGCCGTCGATCCGCGTTCCGGGCGGGAACCGGTAACCCCCCTCCCCGTCCGAGATAACATACCCGTCGAGCAACCCCGTCCCCTCCAGCATCAGGTACTCGTCGGGGTCACCGGGCTGGTAGGGGTCGGGGCAGAACTCAACGATCTGGATGCCGGCAACTGTGCCGGCAAGGAGACAGAGGAAGAAGATCGCGGCGACGATCCGGCGCATGCGCAAAATTATGTCTTCGAGGGTTAAATAGCAAAACGATATGACCCCGTCCGCTGAACCGCTGGTGGTCAAGGTTGGAGGAAGCCTGTTTGACCGGGTCGCGCCGCTGCTCGAGATCTTTCTGGAGGCAGGAAGACCGGTGCTTATCGTGCCCGGCGGCGGTATGTTTGCCGACCTTGTCCGTGACCTTGGGGTCTCCGGGACACCTGCCCACTGGATGGCGGTTGCCGGGATGGAGCAGTTCGGGTGGTACATCGCCTCGCACGGTGTCCAGCCCGTATCCTCCGTCACGCCGCCGGAGGGGGTTGAGGTTCTCCTCCCCTACTCTGCGCTCCGCGAGACCGATCCCCTCCCCCACACCTGGGACGTCACCTCCGATACCGTCGCCGCCTGGGTCGCGCAACGTCTCAAGACCGACCTTCTCCTCCTTAAATCGGTCGATGGCATCCTGCGCCGCGGGAGGCTTCTACCCGCTGTCCAGGACCCCTCCCTTGCCTGTGATGAGGTAGATCCCCTATTCCTCCCCTTCGTCTTCGAGCACGGTCTGCGGGCACTGGTGATCAACGGCAGACACGACGACCGCGTCAGGCACGCACTCCGCGGCGAGAGCGTTCTTGGGACGCTCATTGATCCGAGATTTTAACTTCCGTGACGGCGACATGATAGGATAAGATTCGAGGAAACAACGATGACAGCAAGAGATCGATGCACCTCCTGCAACGCCACGCTGGCCGAACCGGGTTCCACCTGGTTCCCCTGCCCCGTGTGCGGCTACGAGATCAACCGGTGCCACCGGTGCAGGGAGCAGAGCATAGAGTATGTATGCCCGAAATGTGGGTTCCGGGGGCCATAACAATGGGAAACGTAGCTCTCATACTGAAGATAATGCCAGAATCTCCCGACGTCGACCGCGAAGCGCTCAAAGAAGCCATCAGGGCGGCTGTGACCGTCGATGATATCCAGGAAGAGCCGATCGGGTTCGGGCTTGTGGCGCTGAAACTCGCCGTCGTTGTTCCGGACAGGGCTGGGGCACCCGATGAGGTCGAGGCAGTGCTCCGGAAGATAGAGGGCGTCGGAGGCGTCGATATCATCGAATCCACACTTGTGTGAGTGCGGGCTCCTGAAAAACCCCTATTTTAACGGTTTAAAGTCTACTTCAAGCCGCTCCATCACCTCGTCGGTGAGGTTGCGGATCTTCTCGACAGACTCGCGGAACCCGGCAACCTCGTCCTCCTCGATTCGGATAGGCACCGGAAAGACACCTTCACGGTTTATGCGAGCCGGGACACCTATGCAGACGTCGCCGATCCCGTGGATCTCACTTCTGATGTAACTTGAGACGGTGAGGATACGGTTCTCGTTCCCAAGGATCGTCCTTACGAGGGTTGCTATTGCTTCCCCGGGCCCGTAGACGGTGGCACCCTTGTCCCTGATGATTGCTTCGCCGCTTGTCCTTACGGTCTCGATCATCTCCTGCTTTGGCAGACCGGAGAAGGTGGGCAGGTTACTTATCTGGATACCGCCGATCGTCGTGGCCGACCAGAGCGGGACCATGCTGTTGCCGTGCTCGCCGATGATACGTGTATGCACTTCGCTGACGTGAACCCGGAAATAGTGTGCAATCAGCGATTTCAGGCGCATGGAGTCCAGATGCGTCCCGAGACCAAAGACCTGCCCTGGCTGGAGACCCGAGTACTTCAGGGCAACGGCGGTCATGACATCTACGGGGTTTGTGACCAGGAATAGAATGGTATCGGGCGATGAACGGCCGATGGTCGTGGCGGCGTCAGCAACGATCTTTGCGTTCTCAAACGCGAGATCGTTCCTGTCCTGACCGGGGCGGCGAGACACCCCTGCTGCACAGACGACTATATCAGAACCCTTTGCATCAAAAAGGCCTGTACTGTACGAGAGATGGACATCGTTTCCCCGTGCAGCGAACGAATCAGACAGATCCCGGCAACACCCGGCCAGGAAGTTTTCACGGCCGGGCCTCCCGACAAGCAGCATCTCGCTGACGTGCGGGATCTCGGATATGGCGTGTGCTGCAAACATCCCGACGTTCCCTGTAGCCCCGAGAATCGTTACTTTTGCCATAGAGATCGCCGCTGGGGACACGTCCTCGGTCGACCGTGCGCGCAAGCATTCACCGCTGCATCCCTTCTCCACCCCGCAACCCCATGGGCGCCGAACGTCCGCGGTAAGTCTGCTCCCTTCCGGGCCTGGACCGGTGCCCGCGGCAAAAGGTCGCCGCCCCCTCCGGGGCTTTGATCCCTTTCCGCCGACCTCATGGGACGAGGCTTCTACGTCGGGATACAGCGGATCCTGCAGGCCGCTGCGGCCTTCCTCGGACTTCGCCCCCCGCTTGACGGCGGTTTCGGGTAACAGGTGACGCCGAGCCACCCGGGCTAGTCCCCGTAGGTAGTTGAGTCTACGGGATAAAAATACCTCCGCCCACCCTGCTCTGCCAGGCACGTGCAATCCGCGCAACCCTGCTGGAATCCTCTTTCCCGAAGAGATCGAGGGCGGTAAGATCGATCTCTGGCGGCAGGACGGCCGGGAGGCATCGCAGATCCGCCTGGTAGACCCTGGAACCTTCCGCACTCGCAACAGGGACTGGTTCCCCGGCTACAGGAGACCTCCGGAGGTCATCGTAGGAGCGGTAGAACTTAACCTCCCCGCTCCCGAGCGCCTCTCGGTTGACCTGGATGTTGTGGGCGGTCCAGTAAGCCGCGGCGTACCAGGCATCGCTGTAGATTACGCACTCCACACCAGCGAGAGAGGCTGCAAGCCCGAGTGTCCCTGGCCCGGAGCAGGCGTCGACGAACGTCCGGGGGCGTCGGCGACTGATCTGGTGTTCAAGCGAGAGAATCTTCTCGTTGCGGTCCCGCGGAAACTCGATGTGCAGCACCGACTGCTGTTTGTAGACAACTATTGGCCCCGCCCTGGTGGGGAAGACATCTGCCCGGACGTCGCATCCTGCAAGAAGGGTATGCTCGAGGGGCTCCAGGCCGGTGTCCCTGATCCCCGGCGTCCCGTCCGCCGTCCGGACGACTCCCCGAACCTCCGGGACACCGGATACCAGACGTCTGGCCGTCCGCTCCCCGACCTCTCGGGAGAGGAGGAGGAGCGAGCCCGGCGAGAGGTAAGGCGGGTTTCTCATGGCGAATCCGGGGTTTACGAGCGGCGTTCCGAGAGCTGCGAGCGGTTCGGTGCCGGCAAGATCGCCCTCATCTACCATCACACGATATATATGGGCAAAGACCTCATCGATGAACCGCCGCCCGCAGGTCGGGCAGGGTTCTGCTGTATCGATATCTGGCGGCGGGCTCCGCTTGTCGTAGATGAGACCCATACAGTCGGGGCAGGGGTCAAACCGCCCTGGCAGTTTCGCAAGAACCGTCGATGCGTCTTCGACGCAGTCGTGCCCGCAGACGGGGCAACTCATACCGATGCATTGGAACTCCCGCTATATAGGTGTTTCAGGGATGAGTCTGCCGCGCGGGTATAGTTATACATCCAGGGGGAGAGATAGATGGAAGAATTCCTGTTCCGGCAGGGGGCCTGTGAGTGGATCTATCGGTATTGGGATGGATTATCCTTCCCCTAAACGTCATATTCGCCATAATCATCGTCTTCTTCGAGCGCAAGGAGCCAACGGAAACTATAGCCTGGCTGGTTGTCCTCTTCCTTCTGCCCCCTGTCGGGTTCGTGCTCTACCTGCTGCTCGGCCAGAACTATACCCGGCAGAGGATGTTCGTAGTAAAGGAGCGCGAGGACCGCTCCTTTCTCCAGGAGATCTTCGCAGAACAGCAGAGGACATTTGTCGGCGACAATTACCGGTGCACCTCACCCGAGGTAGAGAGATTCAATAAAACCGTATCCCTCCTGCTCCAGAATAGCCAGGCCTACCTGACCGGTGGGAACCAAGTGAGTGTATTCACGCGGGGCGAGGATAAGTTCGAGGCGCTCTTTGCCGCGATCGGAGAGGCGCGTCACCACATCCATATGGAGTACTTCATCATCAACAACGATGACCTGGGGCGGGCGGTTGTCCACGCGCTTGCAGAGAAGGCGCGACAGGGTGTTGAGGTCCGTCTCCTGATCGATACCATGGGGTCGCTCCGGGGAGGCGGGTCACGGGCGGCATTCAGGGAACTGACAGACGCAGGAGGGAAGATCGGGGAGTTCTTCCCATCAATCTACCGTGTCAACTACCGTAATCACCGCAAAATCGCCGTCATCGACGGTGTTGCGGGGTTTATAGGGGGTTTCAACATTGGAAACGATTACCTGGGTGATGGCCCGCTCGGCTACTGGCGCGACACGACGCTCCAGATCAGCGGGCCGGCCGCCTGGGCGCTCCAGCTCAGGTTCGTTCTCGACTGGAACTACACAACCGGCGAGGGGCTGAGACTGAACCCCCGCTACTTCCCCTCTCCTGGCGCTCCTGGCAGGACACCCGTCCAGATCGCCTCCAGCGGCCCGGATACCCGGTGGAGCCCGATTAAAGAGGGTTACATCAGCCTGATCAACTCCGCCAGGAAGTCCGTGTACATCCAGACACCCTACTTCATACCGGACGAGAGCGTCATCGATGCGCTCAGGATAGCGGCGCTCTCGGGGGTCGATGTCCGGATCATGATCCCCTGCAAGCCCGACCATATCTTCGTCTACTGGGCAACCCTCTCGTTCATCGGGGAGATCCTCGAGGCGGGGGGGCGGGCCTACACCTACGATGCCGGGTTTCTCCACGCAAAGACGATCGTCGTCGATGGGGAAGCGGGCTCTGTCGGGAGCGCGAACTGGGATGTCCGGAGTTTCCGTCTGAACTTCGAGGCAAACGCGTTCTTCTACGACGCGGCCGTTGGCGCCCGGCTTGCAGCGGCGTTTGAGGCGGATCTCAACGTCAGCACCGAGATCACGCTGGAAGGCTACCGGGCGCGCCCTCTCGGCGTCCGGATGAAGGAATCGATCTCACGTCTCTTCTCACCGCTGGCATGAGATGCCGCTCAACGACCCAGTCGCTCCTGGACGAAGTTCCGGATCCTGGGGAGTTCCTGCTCCCACCGGGCCTGAAGGATGGGGAGGGTGTAGGGGAGGTGGTGCGGGAGGACAGCGGTCGCCATTATTGCTTTCTCGGCGAGCGGACGTTCACGCCCGATGACGACCGTCTCTCTATTCCGGATTGCGTCAAGGAACTCATCGACGGTATCGGCCTCAGCACAGGTGACGACCCCGCCCAGTTCGTGGAGGAGATGCCCGTCAGTCCCCCCCGTCCGCCCCAGACCATGGGTGGCGGCAAGCCTCACAGCCTTCAGGTTATGGGTCCTGGCCATCCCGCCGCAGATCACCTCGAACGCATCCAGGCGGGAGAAGACCTCTTCCCCGATACAACTGCCCATCACACAACGTTCGACCCCCCTGTTCAGGAAAGAGTAGCCGCAGGGGTGCGCCTCGGCGGCAATACAGGCGTAGTCTTCCCGGCGATCCAGGATCTCCTGCGTATCGAGGCGTATCGCTGTGAAAGGACCATCTCTTCGGCTTCTCTCGATGTGCCGCCGGTAGAAGTCTCTAAGATCGGATACCGAGTAGAAGTAGAGGAGGATGTGCGGGCCGTCGTTGGCGCTGACCTCGATCCCGGGGATCAGGGGGACTCCCATACCCTCTCGTTGTGCCTCGACAACGCCACCTATCTGGTTGTGGTCGGTGATCGCAAGCCCGATACCCTGCTCTGCCGCAAGTCTCAGCGCATCCTGCACACGGGTGGCGGAGTCGGAGTAGCAGGTGTGGAAGTGGAGGTCTGCCGGGAGATACCCGAGACGCCGGATCTCCCGGGGCAGGGGTCTTTCGAATACGATGTCCCTGTAGTAAAGCATGGGCGGTCTATCTGATCAGCGTTAGGTGCTCCAGGACGAAAAAATGTTCCCCTGATAGAGTAGAGGGTGGAGGCGGGCGTTACCCGAACCTCTCAGTCGGTCTGAGACTCCTCAGGTGCCACCAGTTTCTCTGTGATCTCTTCCTTTGACGACCTGGAGAGGTAGTGACCCCCGGCAATTGCAACGATGATCGCGCCGATCAGGACGAAGATCATATCGAGCATGGTGTCATCAAGCCCGTGCTGGAGGTCTGTCCCGAGGAAGGTGTCAAAGACCCATTCATAGATCTCCCAGAACGCACCCGTCGCCATCGCGGCGATGACTATGAACCCGACGATCATCCAGCGGGAGAGGTTCAGCCTGCTGAACCGGTCGAGCAGCAGAACGGCGACAAAGGCGAGCACCGAGATGGTCATCCCCGAGACAAAGTGGGCAACCTTGTCGTAGTAAGGGTAGTAGAGCATGTAGAACCCCCGGATCTCGCCGGCGATATGAAGGTAGAGCGAGATTGCAATCAGTAGATTGACCTGCCAGGGGAGGGTGATGCTCAACCGGCGGGTGACAATGGTTGGAACCAGCGTTAAACCAAGCCCAAGTGCACCGGTGAAGACCTGCGAGTATTCCCCGAGCGAGAGCGCTATTAGAACGTTCACTGCTATGAGCGACTGGAAGAGATAGGCGAGGTACAGCCCGAGAGGCCTCTTCATAGAGATCATTTTTGGACGGGGTTTCATAAAAACACCTTCGCCATCCCGAACCGACTGGATCTACCACTCAAAAAACCGGATATCGATCTCCGCAAGTTTCCGGTAGATTAGGTATTTTCGTAACCCGTGCCGGTAGTCGTACACAATGTACTCGTAGGTGTCCCAGATCGTCACCCAGTTAAGGATCGTAAGGAGACCGGCAAGCATCGTCATGATGAAACCCCGGAAGTAACCTATAAAGACATAGAAGAAGAGGATGGCTATACCGGCGTTTATCGCGGCGATGAGAATACTGGCCTTGCCCTCGCGGCGTGATACCCTTCTCTCGTTCTCCAGGTCGCGCAACCGGAATGTGTAGTGGCGGCGCACCGCCTCCGGGACGAGAGATGCCTCTTCCGGGGAGAGAGAACCCCGCGGCAGGCCCACGGCGATACCGGCGGCCCTCCTCGGGTCATGGCCGTCGATGTATCTGACGATGAACAATTCAGCAAATTCGGTGAGTTCCTGCGCGGGGAGAGGGTATGGGTCTCCAGCGTCCAGGAGCTGGTCCTTTGACTTGAAATGAAACTCAATCTCTGCCCCCAGATCCATCTCATTCGTGACAACACGGACTTCCTGCATCCCACACCCCGGGCCACCGGTGATCCCGGCAGAGACTCTACCCGAAGATAACTGAGTTGCTATCTGATATATCTATGATTCCGGACCCTGCGCTTGCGAGGCAGCAGAAGAGATTCTCACCCCACCAAGCATGGTTGGGCGTTGAGCGCGCGCATCCTATCCGGATGGGGTCCATCAGGTCAGAGATCAGGACTGTAAACTCGCCGCATTTTCCCGGCAGTATCTCCGGCGCCTACCAAACCTCTTCAGCGGCAGCCTCGAGTGCGTGAGGGGGCGGGTGACAGTGGGTGGAGATCCCCCCATAAACGCCCTGCCGGTGCCGGAAACAGCGTCCCGCGGGACAGTTAGATGAGACCGCAACAGGACTGCCCGCTCCCCCCGAGACTGTATCGATGGAGAATCACCATCCGGGGTGGGGCTGACGGGGAGGGAGCGTTTCATCCCCTCCCTGGCGGTTGGGCCCCTTCTATCGACCAACCCCGCCAGCCGACCGCACCAGGACCCGGCATTCACTCCTCCGCGCTGCTGTTCCCGATCAGCTCCCCCATCCACCGGGTCTCCTCCCAGCTCTCAAGGAAGAGTTTCACCGCGATGGTCAGCGGTATCGCAAGGAAGACCCCGATCGCCCCCAGGATGAAACCCCAGAAGACAACCGAGAAGAGGACGACGAACGGTGAGAGGTTGAGTTCGCGCCCGGCCATCCGGGGGAGAACCAGGTTCTCGGCAGCGGAGTCTATGAGGGATATGACGACGATGACCGTCGCCGCTCCGGCCGGCCCGAACTCGATCAGGGCAAGAAGGGTGGGAGGGATCGCCGCGATGACCAGGCCGATATAAGGGACGTAACTCAGGATGAAGGCGATGAAACCCCAGAGCACGGCAAAGTCGACCCCGAGGACGGCCAGGAATAGCCCGGTCCCCACGCCGGTGATGAGGTTCACCTTTGTCCTGACAAGGACGTAGTCGATGAGGAAACTGCCAGACTGTGCCAGGTGCCGGTAGAGAGAGGTATCCGCACCAATGTATCGCTCGAGAACACCCGCAAGACGCGGCGCCTCGAGGAGGAGGAAACCCATCCCGACAAAGATCAGGAAAACATCGATGGCGATGTTGCCGATCCCGCGGGCGATCCCGGCCACCTGCTGGATCAGGAAACCTTGGTCGATGTAGTCCCATATCGTGAAACTGCCGATATCGATGCCGTAATCGGCCAGGACGGTCATCTGCTCGAGGAGGCTCTCCCTGTACTGTGGCAGGGAACGGATAAACCCGGCAAACGCCACACCCAGAAAGGCTACCGCAGCGGCGAAGAGCCCGATCAGACCGGCGACCACCGCGGCGGCGGCGATGACCGGAGGGGCGCCGCGCCGGGTCAGCCACTTCATCAGGGGCGCGGTGATCATGGCAAAGAAGACAGCGACGAGAAGCGGCGCAAGGATGGGGGTGGCCGCACGGATTCCCGCAAGCACTATGACAACAGCCGCCGCGATCATCGCGATACGGGCTGGGGGTGGGAGGTTTCCGGCAGTCTTCACAGGAACGGTATAAGCGCTCCAGGAAGAAAGACCTTTTCAGACGCACCTGGGTCTTCCAACCCCCGAACAGGTGCGGGATGGTCTGATTGCTTTCAGGATTGCCGCTCACATAGGTGATACAATCAAGTACGGCCTGGACGATGCAGATCTCGCCCTCGCCCGTTCCAGGTCACGCCTCGATCGGGAGGGGCAGATCGCCCATGCCATTGATCCGGAGACTGCACAGGATCTCGTCCCTCCGTCCGGGCCATGTACGATGTGCGGAGATTTTTGTGTGGTTGCCATGATGAAACGGCTCAGAAGGGAGAGGGAGGCTGGGGCAAAACGGTACAAAAGTACTATATCGTATAAAGGGGACAACCATATGGTCAATAATCTCCGATCTGAGAACTCAGCGGTGTTATTTCTGGTTCAGAAAGATGGCTTCAAACCATACCACCAGGGGCAGACCTTTCTGCTCCTACTCTCTCTTGAAGAATTCGTCCCTCCGAATCACAGTGCACGGATCATCAGTGCTGTTGTCGACAAACTGGATCTCACCAACCTTTACAACATGTATAACACAAACGTTGGTCAGAATGCATTTGATCCTCAGATGCTGGTCAAGGTCCTCTTTTGCTCCACATTTGAGGATATTTTCAGCAGCAGAGAGATTGAAAATAAACTTCACACCGACCTACCGAACCATCAGCCGTTTCCGAACTCGATTGTTTGACGAACTGGTCTCTCTATTTGAACAGATCGTCATGATCTGTCAGGAACCTGGTTTAGTTGGTCTGAAGCATATCGCATTTGACGGTTCAAAGGTCAAAGCAAACGCCTCTCCAAAGAAATCTATGACCAGGGGAGAACTCAAGCGCAGGATCAAGAAACTCCTTGGGACGGCGAAAAAGGTTGATGAAGAAGAGAGGGAGTTATTTGGAACCGGTTCCCCGTTCACCATTCCAGAGGAATGTGCCGATGATCCTGACCTGATGAAGAAGATGAGAAACTTGTATCAGCCTACAACCGTCTTGTTGAATCCGGTGAAAGACGCATTAACCTCACCGATGAAGATGCCAACCTTATGATATGCAAGAAGTCCTGTC
>LDZU01006076.1_pt1 | contig 47250 bp, 43 predicted proteins | sample 615531 | NCBI WGS metagenome assembly LDZU01 (sample SAMN03408293, study PRJNA278302) | terrestrial metagenome | isolation source: oil reservoir sample SB2 | place: USA: Alaska, North Slope, Schrader Bluff formation | collected 2011-09 | reverse complement strand
TTTGGGACCACCATCACTTGTTGTAGAATACCCTCCTGTTGAGATTGTTGAAATAACTGCAAGATCAGGTAAAGCGGTAAAAAAGATACTCGCAGAGATCTCAAAACAGGAAGTAAACATAAAGGTTCAATCTGCGCTATCATCATCAACAATAGCATGGCAGATGACAGGTAACACAGATGTTTACGTTTGCGGACACAACCACCTCCTTTCAACACCCTACAATGTAGTTCCTTTCGATCCAACAACACCACCACCACATCAGCCAGGCTCTTCAAACCCTGCAGTATCATGCTGGGCAGTTGCAAGTGGATCATACCAAACTGGAACACCTTTGTACCATGTTGAGATAGATTCCTGCGATTCACATCCAGGTAAAAACCATTATTTTTACAACTATTATAACCACACATGGAATATAAATAGACTCGAGTACGATCCATACTGCACAAGGGCTGGATGTCTTGCAGGGATTGCAACAACTTCGTCAAGTGTTGGTAACTATGGTGCTACAAAATCTCACATATTTGGAAATCCTGATATAATAATTAAGTATGACATTATTATACCAGAACTCTATCAGGTTTTAGGATACGCATCAGAGGCTGAGATGAATGATGCTATAAACTGGGAAACAACACTTGTAGATGACCCAACAACTATAAGGTATTTCAAACTCGGTTCCGGATTGGGTTCTGTTGTTGAAATACCAACGATAGACTCTCGAACTATGGGGATAATATGGATCAACGGTAGTGTGAGATTGAAAGCAGGATCAAGGAATTTTCAGCATAAAGGGCTTCTTTACATTCAAGGGGATCTTCTTGAAACATCAACACCTGGTGGTAACTATGACTTCTGGGTTCTTGGGGCTATGATGGTGAAAGGGTATATAGATAACATACACACATCTGGAAACAAAAGGATGTTCTTTTTGTATTCTAAGGATGCTTTGACCCAGACTGTTGAGCAGCACCTAAGATTTTACAAACTTATAGGCTGGAAAGAGGTTTATTGATGCACAATTATCTTAACGATGAAATCGCTCTGTACAAAAATTTTATAGAGGAAGTTGATATAGCAAAATTTATAATACAGGCACATTCGGGGCCTTTCCATATTTTAAGGGAAAGGCCAGATATAAAATATATAGGAGAAAGGATAAAAAATGAATACCTTCAGAACCATCAACTTGTAAGATCACAGGAGATATTCCAACAGATATCTGAAAAGTGTTCGAGAGTTCACATAACACCTTTTTTAAGAAAATACAAATCCGCAAAGTTACTCGCAGAACTTTTCTTACAGAATTTTGATTTTTACTCCGATGAATACATTCTACCTATAGAAGAGCAAAAGATAAATATTCTCCTTTCCCAATTAAACGGTTACAACATTGAAATAATAAAAAACCTTTTAAAAAAGTATAACGATGAGGGTTTTGTTCCACACCACTCTGAAACATATAAAAATAATGTCCACCCTTCATATCTGATAATTTTAAATGAAGTTATAAAGGAAAATATCACTCTTCTATGAAAAGGAAAGTTCTTCTGCTTTCATTTATTTTGATCTTACTTCTTTTTTCAGTTTATTTTACATATTTAAAGTATCAAAGTCGAACAGTATTCTCTCTCGATGAAAAAAAGGTTTCTTTTGACTATATTTTAAGATACAAAGAGTTTTATAAAAGGGTAAATTCGATTGATAAAGTTTTAGATTGCGACGTTGTTGATGAAACGATAAAAGATATAGTATTTTTCAAGATTGCAAAAGATGAGGGACTGGATGTGTCGGATAAAAGCATAAATTTTTATTTTAACATACATAAAAGTGATTTAAATTTGGATTTTGAGAGTTTGAAAAATAGTTTTACAGAGAAAGAGATCTTTGATTTTTTGAAAAGACCTTTTGTTGTTAAAAACCTTCTTATAGAAAAAATAAAATTCGATTCCAACTTTATTCAGAGGGAAAGGTATCTACATTCAAAAAAAATTTTTAAAGAATGGAATGGTAAAAGTGTTGAAAAGAGTTTTTTGAACGAATTCACAGAATACATAGAACAACACATAGATGAAAATGATTCTGCTTTTGACTTTAAAACAGGTGAAAAGAATTTTTATGAGGATGATGGGTTTTACTATGTTTTTCTTGCTAACAGTGATGCTCTATTCGGATACAGGGTTTACAAGATACCTTCAGATGAATACATAAAATCTAAATATTTTAAAAGGTTCAAGTTAAAATTTTACGATGAAAAAAATAGAAGAGAGTTCCTTTTGACAAACAGAGACAAACTCCTTTACAACTTAGTTGAAGTTAAATGAAAGATATCTTCTTCGATGAAAATTTCATAAGATTTTTCAAACTGTCTAAAATAGAAACTGATTTCTTTCTATACCCTTTCCTTCTTTTTGAATATAAAGGTTATAAGTCAATCTCATCCTTAGGTTATCAGGGAGTAATAGTAAAAAAGGATTATTCAGAAAATGAAATTCAAGATTTCTATAAAAAATTGGATCTATTTAGAAAGGAAAAAAGTATTGTAACTGAATTCATAAGGTATAACCCATTTCTCGGGAATTCGATAGTATTTCCAGAAAAAATAGCCTCCTCAACTTTCTTTATAGTTGATGTTGAAAAAAATCCTAAAGAGTATTTCGATAACCTTCCTTCAAGAACAAGAAACTCTATCAAAAAGGCAAAAGAGTGTATTACTGTTAAAAGGGATAGACATGTTGGTATATTGAAAGGTTCTTTGAATTATAAAAACGAATTTTTTTATGATGAAAAGAGTTTGAAAGATCTTTTAAACACTCCATTCACAGTAAAACTCTCCGCTTTTTTAGATGGAGAGGAGGTTGCATCGAGTCTATTTTTTTACTCGAAAGAAACATCCTATTACATAGCGAACTTTTCAAATGATGAAGGTAAAAAGAATGGAGCGAATACACTTTTAATATATGAATTTTATAGATACTGTTATGAAAATAAAATAAAATTTTTGGGTCTCGGTGGTGGGTTTAAAGATGGAGATTCCCTATCATTTTTCAAAAATCAATTCTCAACCCGTAAAACTGAAATATTCCATTCAAAATTTATTTTCGATAGAAAAGCGTACCAAAAACTAAGCGAAAATATAGATGGGAATTATTTCCCACCTTATCTTAAAGATGTTAACCTTCTAAAACTTTCCAATACTTGCAGCGAAAGCGATTGACATCATCTTATTCTTCTCATTATCGGATCTTGAAATCAAAACAACAGGTGCTTTTGCTCCAACTATAACACCTGCGAATTTACAGTTGGTCCAATATATCATAGTTTTAGCCATAATGTTACCACACGCTATATCAGGAACAACCATTATATCAGCATCCCCTGCTACATCACTTTCGACCTTTTTGTGTTTTGCAGATTCTTTTGAAACTGTAACATCGAAAGATAAAGGTCCATCAACTATACAATCTTTAATTTTGCCTTCAGTATTCATCTTTTTTAGATTTTGTGCATCAACGGTCTCAACCATATCAGGGTTTACCTTCTCTATGGCAGCGAGTATCGAGACTTTTGGATTGGTAACTCCGAGTTTTCTCATAACCGTAACCGCATTGTTTACGATGTTCACCTTCATGTCAAGATCAGGTTTTATTATGAATCCGCTATCCGTAAGAATGAAAGGTTTGTGATACCTATCTATTTCAAAAAGTGAAACATGTGAAAGTAAGTTACCTGTTCTAAGTCCCCATTCTTTGTTAAGAACAGCCTTTCCGAGTACCGAAGTATCAACGAATCCTTTCATCAAAAAATCTGCCTTCTCATCCCTTACAAGTTTAACAGCCTTTTCACACGCAATCGCTCTATCCTTTTCATCAACAATTTCAAAAAGACCCTCTTCCAAACCATTTTTTTCAATTATCTCTTCTATCTTTTTCTTGTCTCCAACAAAAATGGGAGTGCAAAGATTTTCCCTATAAGCGTCGTAACACGCTTTTATGACAGTATCATCATCCGCACATGCAACGGAAAGAACCTTTTTACTCTCTTTCGCTTTTACAACAATATCATCGAACCTCATCTAAAACCTCCTTTAACTTTTCAACAAATATTTTGTTACCCCTTTCTGTAGATGTTGTTACCCTTAAGAAAGTTTTTAGTCCATAGTTATCAATTGGCCTTACGATAACACCTTTCTTTTGCAACTTTTCGAATATTACTTTTGAGTCACATCCACAATCGAATGTAACAAAATTGGTATAACTATCAATTACAAAAAAACCCATCTTTTTTAAATTCTCTGTAAGGAATTTAATACCTTTATCGTTCAACTTTTTGCTTTCTTTTAAATGTTTGTAATCATCAATAGCAGCAAGTGCTGCTTTCTGTGCAAGGAGATTAACGTTGAAAGGTAACCTGACTTTTTGTAAAACTGAAACTATTTCCCCATTTGCAACACCGTAACCTATCCTTAAACCAGCAAGACCGTAGATTTTTGAAAATGTTCTGAGTATTATTAAATTTTTATATTTTTTCAAAAATTTTGTTGAATCAATTCTAAGTCTGTCATCCATATAATCGTTATAAGCCTCATCAAGTAAAACCAATGTATCTGAAGGAACATTTCTCAGTAAATATTTCAACTCATCCTCAAAAATCATACTACCCAAAGGGTTGTTTGGGTTATCAAGGTAAACTATTTTGAATTTTGATTTTTTTATAGCATTAACTATGGATGAAACATCATTTTTGAAATTTTTGTGTGGTATTTCAACGATTTTACATCCATTTATAAGTGAGGAGATTTTAAACATTATGAATGATGGAGAAGGCCTTAAAACTCTATCTTTTTTTTCAGTAAAAGAAAAAATTATGCTGTTTATTATTTCAACCGATCCGTTACCCAATATTAACATCTCCTCCTTCACCTTCAATTTTTCTGATAACCTTTTTTTTAGATAAAAGTTGTTATCATCAGGATAAAAGTTGATCTGGTTTAAAGAATCCTTTACAACTTTTAACGCTTTCGGTGATGGACCTAAAGGATTTTCGTTTGAAGCGAGTTTAAATATCTCCGCCTTTAACTTTAACTCCCTCTTTACCTCTTCTATAGGTTTTCCGGGAACATAATTTTGAATATTTTTAAGTTGTTTTTTAAAGTTAATCATATTTACTCCATTGAAATTTGTTTTTTATAGCTTCAGCTATATTTGCAATATGATCCCCACATCTTTCATATGAAGTTAAAATATCTGTAAAAATAGCTGCCGATTCATTTGAACACAACCTATCAGATATCCTTAAAAGATGGGATCTGTTGTACCTTTTTTCAAAATCGTTCAACTTATCTTCAAGTATAAATATTTCGTTAACCCTATCCACAGAAAGATCCTCAATAGCAAAATACGCTTCCCTCATCATCTTTTGCAAAATTTCATTCATGCTTTTTATCTCATCGTAGGCTTTTTCTGTCAATTCGATTTTGTTATCTCTTATAAAAGTTGCAAACTCAATTATATTTATTGAGTGGTCTCCTATCCTTTCTATATCGTTTATACAATGAATAAAAACAGGTATCTGGGCAAATTCCTGATCTGACAGATCCTCTTTCGAAATCAAAATAAGATAATTCGTTATCTCATTTTGTAAAATATCCGTTTTCATCTCAAGTTTTTTAATCTGTTCAATGTTGTCAAAATCCTTTTCAACAAGAGTTTTTGTGGCGAGTTCTATAGAATTTGATGCAACATCTATCATCTCCATCATTTCTTTTTTCACATTGTAAAGTGCAAGGTGTGGATTTAAAAGGAGGTTCCTGTCAAGATATTTTGGAATGAAGAAATTATCTTTAGTATCCTTTTTCTCCCTTATTAAGAATTTACTGATATTCTCTAAAACTTTTGCGAAAGGTAAAAATAAAATAGTGTTGAAAACATTAAAAATTGTGTGTGAGTTAGCTATATACCTTTGAACATTCTCTCCCGATAGATTGTTCCCAGGTGTTATCAACTCAAGAAATTTGTAGTATAAAGGAACACCATTAATTTTAACAAAATATATACCTAACATCATATAAGATACACCTATCAAATTGAATAACGCATGTGTTATTGCAGCCCTTTTCCCATTGATATTTGATGATAAAGATGCAAGGAGTGCGGTTATCGTAGTCCCTATATTTTCACCAAGTATTAGTGGAACAGCGCTGTTTATACTTATAAGTCCCTGAACTGCAAGAACCATGGTTAAACCCACCGTTGCTGATGATGACTGAATCACTATTGTTATCAACATCCCTGTTAACATTGAAAGTATTGGTGAATTATTGAACTTTGTCATAAACTCAACAAGTTTATCAGATTCTTTCAATGGAGCGATAGAGGAGGACATTAACCCGAGTCCATAGAACAAAAGACCGAATCCAAGAATGGTTTCACCTGTAATTTTTATTTTTCTTGATCCGAAAAGAATCATAAGAACACCAATCGATATGGCTGGTAAAGATAAAGATTCGAGTTTAAAAGCTATGAGTTGGGCTGTCATTGTAGTTCCTATATTCGCACCCATTATTATACCAATAGATTGTGTTAAAGTCATAATTCCTGCATTTACAAGTCCAACCACAATGACGGTTGTGGCAGATGATGATTGTATAAAGGAGGTTACCAAACTACCTGTTAAAACCCCCATAAAGGTGTTTTTTGTCATCTTAGTTATGAAGTATTTCATCCTCTCACCTGCAAAATTTTGCAAAGAATCTGACATAAACTTCATTCCAAAAAGGAAGAGTCCAAGTCCACCAAGAAGTGTTACGATTATCTCTAACCAGTTCAATCCAACTACTTTAAAATCGAATTTGTCAACCTGATAACCTTTATAAAAGATGTTAGCCCTTAAAATGTTGGCTCCCATCTTTTTACCAACTTTTGGATATACTGTTACCTTTCCATCAACAAAATGCAAACTCTCCTTTTCAACGGAAATATCTCCATAAACTTTTTCGAAAACAACCAAAAAATCTTCTTCTTTTATAGTATCCTTGTCTTCCACATAAAGATTTAATATTAAAGGTTCTTTTAAGGGAGAGTTCGTTAAACAATCGAACCTCTTCTTTTCAACTTTTATTTCATAAGAAAAAAGAAAAATGAAAGTAAAAAATAAAATTAAAAAAAGAAAAAATCTTTTCATTTTACGTTTTCCTCCAGATAACAGAGATGTTTCTCTTCAGAGTATCACCTTCCCTGTATGAGAAAAGGATATCTTTCCTGCACACATTACAAAGGTCAACATTCTTTACATCAGACTCTTTACTCAATATATCGTTTATTATTTTTCTCAGGTTAACGGAAAATTTCTCTCCTTCCCGTCTTATATAACTTTCTTTAAACCTTTTTCTAAAAAGTTCTTTTACCTCATCTTCAACAATAAAATGTTTCTCACATATTCCCTGAAGTACAACAACTTCAGTTTCACCTTTAAATATTTTTAGACTCTCTTCAACTATACCTTCAATTATTCCCTTCCAACCTGCATGTAAACAACCAAAAGTTCTTCCATTATCAGTTGAAAAAAAGATGTTATAACAATCTGCTGTAAGTAAATATAAAGCGTAACCATAATCTGTTGATAGTAGACCATCCCCCTCTTTTACAATATCCTTTTCCGCTCTATGTATTATTCTGGAATGTATCTGTTTATTCCTCACCTTGTGTAAACCACCTATCCCTATTTTAGAAAAAAACCTTTCCCTATTCTTTTCGTTCTCATCAAAGTTGAAACTCATATCGTTATCGTTCACATAATCTTTATTTTTTAGGGATAATGCTATGGTGTAACCTTTAATTAGATCATATGTAAAAAAATCTTTGTTTTCAATTTTCATTCTGACTCCATTATGTCTATTATCCTTAACTGTAAAAGTATCTTCCCACTGTATTCATTTTTCATTATGTTATAAACAACATCGAACTGTTTGCCAGGTTGGGTCAACTTTGACATCATCTCTTTCCCATTGTTGAACCATATTGCATCAAAGGCTCTTTCTCCCTGTTTTAAACATACCCTTAAGTGTTTATCTTTTAGAATAAGAGGGTACCCAACCACATCAACTTTTTTTGAAAGAAAAACAGGTTGAGGGTTCATATATCCAAAAGGTTCAAGTTTTTCAAGTTTTTCATAGAAGTCAAGATCTATAGTGTCAAGCGGTAGAATACAATCTATCTCTATGTTCTTTTCGTAATCTTTCCATTCACTTTTCAATTTTGCGTACTCTTCAAACCTTATTTTAAATGCTTCAATATTCTCTCTTTTCAAAGTTATTCCTGCGGCGAGACGGTGGCCACCAAAAGATAAAAGAATATCTTCAAGTTCTTTTAAAGCATTGTATAGATGAAAATTCTGAGTGGATCTACCTGAACCCTTCCCAATATCATCAACTATGGAGATCATTATGGTTGGCTTGTTATATTTTTCTACCAATCTGCTTGCAACTATACCTATTACCCCCTCATGCCAGTTCTCCTTAGCAACAACTATCGTCCGGTTTTTATGTAAAGACCCCCTCTCTATCATCTCGACCGCTTCGTCATAAACATCCTGATCAACCTCCTGTCTCAACCTATTTTTTTTGTTCAATTCTTTAGCAAGTTTCTCAGCTTCCTTTTTATCATCAGTGATGAGAAGATTAACAGCTTTTGTGGCATTATCCATCCTTCCCATGGCGTTGATCCTTGGAGCGAGAATGAATCCTACATGGTAAGAATTTATAAGATTTCTCTGGAGATCTGAAACCTCAATCAAACTTTTTATACCAAAATTTTTTACATTTTTTAGATGTTTCAACCCTATTGATGTGATGGTTCTATTCTCATCTATAAGTGGGACAACATCAGCTATAGTTCCAAGTGTTACGAAATCAATGAAATTATCGATTACGGAAAAATCTAAACCGATAGACTTATCAAGTGCCTGTATGAGTTTGAAAACAACCCCACAACCGGCAAGTGATTTAAACGGATATGTTTCATCATCCCTGTTTGGATTTACTATTGAGAACGCTGAAGGTAGTTTATCCGAAACCTCATGATGATCTGTAACAATAACATCCAGACCTTTTCTTTTAGCATACTCTATCTCTTCGAATGCTGTAGTGCCGCAATCAACCGTAATCATAAGTGTAACATTTTTACTGAAAGCAAAATCTATTCCGTTCTTCGAAACTCCATAGCCTTCCTCAAGGCGATGTGGGATAAAGAAGTAAGGTTTCAGTCCAACCATCTTAAAAAACCTGTAAAGTATCGACGTTGAAGTGATACCATCAACATCGTAATCCCCATAGATAAGTATATTCTCCCTCTTTTCTATAGATTCTTTTATCCTTCCCACACTCTCTTTCATCCCTTTCATCAAAAATGGATCGTAAAAGTTATTCTCATCAGGATTTAGAAACTGACCTATTTTAGAGGGTTCAACTCCCCTATTTATAAGTATTTTTACAATGTACTCGGAAGTGTTAAAATTTCTAGCCAACTCTTTAAAACTATTCTCGTTTCCAAATCCTTTGTAAACCCAATTGTTTGTCATACGATTTCCTTAATCTGTTTAATATTTTTTATCATCACCACTTCGATATTAGTTTTAATTTTTTCTACCGCAGGTATATACACTTTTCTTATCCCGATATTTGCAAGATGCTTTATTCTCAAATCAAGATTACCACTTGCTCTAAGGTCCCCTGTAAGCCCCACCTCTCCAACAAAAGCACTCTCTTTGCTTACAATTTTATTTTTGAAAGAAGAAAGCATTGAAACGATAACAGGTAGATCTATCTGAGGGTCCTTTATAAAGATGCCGTTTGATACATTTATAAAAATATCCATATTACCAAAACCAACCCCAAGATACTTTTCACATATTCCAACAAGCATCTGCATCCTTCTTATATTTATTCCAGTCGGTACTCTCTGTGGAACCCCATATTTTGAATAAAAGATCAAAGATTCTATTTCAAGTGCAATAGGCATACTACCTTCAACCGTACATGATATAGCCCTTCCAACCCTATCCGAATCTGAAAGGTTTAACTTGTCTATATTCTCAACACTTTGAAGGCCTTCCTCATTCATTTTGAAGATTGCCATCTCATCGGTTGAGCCGAATCTGTTCTTGTTGGATTTTAAAACCCTCAAATTCTCATTCTGTAAAGTATCAAGATACAGTATAACATCAACAAGATGCTCGAGAGTTTTTGGACCTGCAACACTCCCATCTTTAGTGATGTGCCCTATTATAATGACCGAAATATTCTTTTTCTTCGCTATCCTTATCAATTCACCCATGATATATTTTACCGTCGTAGGAGATCCAGGTATTGTTGGGATCCTCTCTGAACCAACCATCTGTATGGAATCGATAATTATAAGATCACTGGAATCTAAAAGTTTTTCATCACTTACAAGATCCTCAAAAAGGTTTGAAGATATTATCTTGAAATTTTTATTTTTTAAAACTCTAACGGTTCTCATCTTTATTTGTTCAAAAGACTCTTCCGAAGAAAAGTAAAGAACATTAACATCATCTGGTAATTTTTCAATTATTTTTAACGATAATGTTGATTTCCCTGCACCCGGATTTCCAGCCAAAAGCACAAGAGAACCTTTTACAAGTCCTCCACCGAATATTCTGTTTAATGAGTTGTCAAAAAATTTTATCCTCGAAAAGTTATTAAGTTTTATCTCTTCAACAGATATTGGTTTAACCGCATCAGGTCTTTTCTCTTCTTCCTTTTCAAGGATGAAGGTGTCCCACATACCACATTCTGGACACCTACCAAGCCACTTTACACTTTTAAAACCACACTCAGAACATACAAAACTTTTCTTTTCCTTTTTGCTCACAGACATCCCTTTATTATTTTATTTTTTTCAAGTTGATCGAGTATTCTGTTAAGTTTTCTCAAACTCTCATTCAACCTAATATAAACAGTATCCTCTCTAAGTATCCTTTTAACACTTCCGTTTCCCTCGGAAAAAATTTCTATTTCCTTTTTCAAAGATAACATCGCAGGGTAAAGTGAATCAACTATTGTTGTTATCTTATCGGAACTGTAGGATAGTTGGGTTACTATACTGCTGATGTCCTTATCGTTTTTTTCAACTATATCGTTTATCTTTTTCAGAGCTGAAAAGAGAGTATCAACTATTTCATCTACCCTTTCTTTAGAAGGTATTGCGTTAAAAACCATCTCTCTTATATCCGAAACCATGATACCGATTTCAGATATGTTGAAATCTCTGTTAATCCCAACGAGAGTGTCGTAAGGGTATCTATAGAGTGTATCATCGGATGGCTGTATGAATATATATTTCGTTCCGCCTATTATACCAAGATCCTGTATAGCAACCAGAGAATTTTTTCCAACTGTAAAATCTTTTTTTAGCCACAATTTTAAAAGGACAAAATCCCTTTTTAAAAGAACATCAACAACAGTTCCACATTTTACCCCTCTGTACCTGACCTCATCGTTTACCTTTACTCCATCAGCATGTGAGAACTTTACAAGAACATAGTTGTTGTCAGTAAAGAATCTAACTCTGTTCATAAAAAAACTCAAGAAAATTACAATAGATACCCCAATAAAAACTATAAGTCCAATTATAAAAACTTTTCTATCTTCCATAATAACCTGCCATTTTAAGGTAAGATTTTGCTATATCATTTTCAAAATTTAAAAATTCATCCTTTTTCCCACAAAAAAGTTCTCTACCATTATCAAGAAGTATTACACAATCAACAAAATCGAGAAAACCTCTCAAATCGTGTGTTATTATTACGGTAGTTTTCTCAAGTTTGTAATGAATATTTTTTATGAGTTCAATTATTTTATTACCTGTTTGAGGATCGAGTCCTGTAGTAGGTTCGTCGTAAAAAAGAAGTGTTGGGTTTGTAATTAGGGATCTCGCAATGGCGACCCTTTTCTGCATACCACCTGAAAGTTGTTTTATACTTTTTTCCCTTATGTCTGGAAGTGAAAGGAGGGATAAGATATTTATAACCTCATCGTTGAGTTTTTTTATGTCATAATTGGGGAAAGTGTAAATTATAGGTAAAGAGATATTTTCAAAAACACTCATAGAATCGAAAAGAGCGTTATTCTGAAAAAGAACCCCAAACTTTTTTCTCATCTCTTTTATTTCACTCTCTTTTGCCTTATGGATGTTTATACCATCAATATAAACTTCTCCCTTATCCGGTTTCACAAGACCAAGAATATTTTTAAGGAGTAAACTCTTTCCAGAACCACTCTTTCCAATAATAGCACATACTGTCCCATACTCTATATTTAGGTTGATATCGAAAATTCCTTCCTTTCCAAAACTTTTAGTAAGATCTTTAACTTCTACCATACAAAAAGAATCCTTGTTATAAGATAATCAAGAATTATTACAGAGATCGTTGAAACAGTAACGGATGATGTTGTTGCTTTTCCAACCGATTTAGCTCCAACTTTTGCCTTCATTCCAAAAAAACATGCAACCATAGTTATGAAAAGACCAAAAACTATAGATTTGAAAAGACCTCCAAAAAGTTGATAGAATTGAAAACTCCTTTTTGTCCCTTCCAAAAATTCGTTAGGACTTAAACCTAATGTCAAAACTGATATAATAAAAGAACCGAAAACAATGGAAAATTCACATATGATAGTCAAAAATGGAATTATGAACATTGCCGCAACAACTTTTGGCATAACCAGATATTCAACAGGATCTATAGACATAAGTTCTAAAGCATCAAGCTGATCTGAAATTTTCATGGATGCTATCTCTGCAGATATTTGACTTGCAACTTTTCCAGATAAACCTATCCCAGAGATTAAAGGTCCTATCTCAAGAACAACGGCTTGAGTGATGAGAGTTGGAATATATATCAAAGGTAAAAAATTTCTTGCCTGATACGCTGTCTGATATGCAGCAACCATCCCGGCAAAAAGTGAAGCGAGAAGGAATATCCCTAAAGATTCGTTTATTATTTCAAATATCTCAAGAATTATTATCTTTCTATTTTTTAAAATTCTTTTTAGCGATTTAAAAACGTTATAAAAGAGAAGAAAAAATTCTCCAAAAATAGTGATGAACTCATCAATAAAACTTTTCATATTTAAGCTTTCTGTTTGAAAAGTGTCCTTGCAGAATCGAATAACATTTCTATCTCTCCAGTTGGACCATTCCTCTGTTTAGCAACTATAAGTGTTGCTTTATCAAGTGTTGTTCCAGGTTCAAATTTCCTGTGAATGAAAATAACAACATCAGCATCCTGCTCAATACTACCTGAATCCCTTATATCCGAAAGTATAGGTTTCTCTTTTCTCTTCTCGGTTGATCTTGAAAGTTGTGCCAACGCTATTACTGGTATATGTAACTCTTTTGCTAAAAGTTTCAAAGACCTTGATATTTCGGATATCTCAACCTGCTTATTTTCTACTTTTTTATCAAGATGCATCATCTGAATATAATCGATGATTATAAAATCTATCTTTTTATCCAGAGCCATCCTTCTCGATTTAGCCCTTATATCAAGTGGTGTCCCTTTAGTAGAATCATCTATATAGATCTCAGATTGAGCAAAATGTTTATAGGCTACCGAAAGATTGTAGATATCCTCCTTTTTCAAAATTCCCTGTCTTAATGCTGTTCCAGTAATATTGGCATAGGAGCATAACATTCTTTGAATGAGTTGTTCTGATGTCATCTCAAGGGAGAAAATTAGTCCTTTCCTTTTATCCTCTTCAGGATTGGGTTTTACACATTGGTTCATTAAAATATTCAAGGCAAAACTCGTTTTTCCAACTCCGGGTCTTGCAGCGATAACTATGAAATCTCCTTTCTGAAAACCTGTTGTCATCTTATCAAGATCCGAAAATCCTGTGGGAAGTCCAGTTACAGGTTCCTTCCTTGATATGTAACCTGTTATCATCTTTTCAACTTCACCTATCTTTTCGGATATAGGAACTATATCAGATTTGTATCTACCTTCCCTTACCTTGAAGATTTCATTTTCCGCCTGTTCAATAATCGTATCAACTTCAAGATCGCTTGCACAGTTATCACTTATCATCTTTGCAGTTTTTAAAAGATGTCTTAAAACATAATACTCCTCAACAATCTTAATGTATTCATCTATGTGAGGTAGAAGATCCAGTTGTTCAACAAGTTTCTGTAAATACTCATCTCCACCCACCTCATTCAAAATGTTCTCCCTTTTAAGCCTGTTTTTCAGGGTTACCATACCAACCTTTTCAGCGTTATTATACATCTTAACAATTGTTGCATATATCTTTTTATTCTCAGCAAAATAAAAATGTTCCTCTTTCAATTTTGGAATTATATCGTTTAAGATATTCTGTGCATCGAGAATTATACTGCCAAGAACAGCCATTTCTGCTTCTCTCGAATAAAAACCTTTCTCTCTCAGCATATTTTATCCATCCTTGATTTTAACCTTTTAAGATCCTTTGCCATCTGTTTTCTTATCGTTTCCAGTTTTTCACCTTTTGAATGGAGGAGAACAGCAGGATGATATGTAGAAATAACAGGTATACTGAAAAATATGGAAGTTAAATCCCTATTAAGGTAATCTGCCATTCTCAAAGAACTTCCACCTGTAACAACACTTGCAGCATATCTGCCTAAAGTCAAAATTATTTTTGGTCTTATAATCTGAATCTGTTTTTTCAAAAATGGGAAACAGTTTGAGATCTGTTCAGGTGTTGGGTCTGCATTATGAGGAGGTCTACATTTAAGAATGTTTGCTATAAAAACATCCTGTCTCGATATACCAATATATTCAAGCATCTTTGTAAGTTTCTCGCCAGCCCTACCAACAAAGGGTAAACCTTCCCTGTCCTCATCCACTCCAGGTGCTTCACCTATAATCATGAGTTTCGCATCAATCGGTCCGGTTCCAAAAACTTTATTTTTTATTGTTTTATAGATCGGACAACTTGAACATTTTAAGACCTCTTCTTTTAAATTCTCAAAGGGAGAAATAAAACTTATTTCCTCGTTCAAAACGAATTTCCTGTTATGAAATTTTTTTTCGAACTTAAGTATATCTGAAATATTTTTCAAAATTTTATCCATTCAATAACCTTCAATGCGATCTCAAATTTATCAACATTTTTAATACTCAACTCTTCTCCGTTTTTCGATATTACTACTACAGAGCCTTTCTCTTTACCTAAATTTTCTTTATCGTTTATAACTATATAATCTAAATTTTTTTCTTTTAACTTTTTCATCCCTTCTTCTAAATGTTTCTCACTTTCCAAAGCGAAACCTATTTTTAAGATTTTTTTATCCTTCAAAGATTTCAAAATATCTTCAGTTTTGCAAAGTTTTAGATCAAATTCTTCCTTTTTTTTAATCTTTTCTTTACTGTAATCTGGTCTAAAATCGGCAACAGCAGCAGCCATTATAAGTATGTCGTATCGATCAATATTCTTCTCCAAAACACTTTTCATATGTTCTGAACTTTCAACATAAACGTTTTCAGAGAAATCGAAGGGTTTCTCATCCATCCTTCCATGAACGAAAAGTATCTTCTCCGCTTTATTGAAAAAAGATGCTTTTGCAAATGATAAAGCCATCCTACCTGAAGAAAGGTTGGTGATAACTCTGACAGGATCTATCCTTTCAAAAGTCCCACCACCTGTTATTATCACTCTTTTCCCTCTCAACTTCTCTTCAGGGAAAAGCAACCTATTCGTTAAAAGGAAAATTTTCTCTACCTTTGGGAATCTGCCTTTACCTTCCTCTCCACAAGCGAGGAAACCTTCTTCAGGTTCCATAACAACTACTCCCCTTTCCTTCAAAATTCTTATATTTTCAACTGTTGCTTTGTTTTCAAACATCGATTCATTCATAGTGGGTACAATTAAAACATTCTTTTCGAAAGATAAAAATGTTGTTGAAAGAAGGTCATCAGCGATACCTGATGCGAATTTCCCAATAATATTTGCTGATGCGGGAGCAACGACAAAAATATCAGCCCACCTGCTTAAACTTATATGTTCGGTTGACCACTCGTTTTCATCATCGAAAAGAGAGGTGTAAACTTTATTCTCTGAGAGAGTTCTCAAAGTTAAAGGAGTTATGAATTTCGACCCATTCTGAGTCAGAATAACTTTTACATCATCACCATTTTTCTTGAACTCCCTGATAAGAGATGCTGCCTTGTAGGCTGATATACAACCTGTAACACCTAAAAGGATATTACTCATAATTCTTTATTCTTTCATCGAGAAGTCCATCAAAGAAATCGTTGAAAGCATCCTTTATCGGTTCATTTTTTAGAAGATTTTTTGATTGATTTTCACTTCTCGAGTCAAAATAGATATAATTTTCTTCATTGTATTTTTTTGCTCTTTTGGCAATTAGAACAACAGCGAGATACTTGTTTTTGACCTTTTTATAAATCTCATCGATTGGAACAACTTTCATCTATATCCTCCTTTTTTCATTTTCTATTATCTCTTTTATCTTTTGAAAAGCATCTTTTAGATTTTCGTTAATAACAGTATATTTGAAATGTTTAGAAAATTCAATCTCTTTTTTCGCATTTTCGAGACGAATTTTTATATCATCATCTTTATCCCTGCTCCTTCTCTTTAACCTATTCTCAAGTTCCTGAAAGGATGGTGGCATTATGAAAATTGAAACAGAGTTAGGGTATTTTTTTATAATATTCATAGCACCGACAACATCAATATCCATAACAACTATCTTTCCTTTTTTAACCATATCCTCTAAAAAACTTTTAGGTGTCCCATACCTTTTACCATGAACTATTGCGGTTTCAGCAAAAAAACCTTCCTTCTCTTTTTTCAAAAATTCATCCTCAGTTAAAAAGAAATAATCCTTACCATCAACTTCTCCGCTTCTCCTCTCCCTTGTTGTGGCTGAAATGGAGTAAACTGTATCTTTTATATTTTCGAGTATCATTTTACACAGAGTGGTTTTCCCCCCACCTGAAGGTGATGATAGGATGAGTAAAAAACCTCTATTCGACATTTGCAACCTGCTCCTTCATCTTCTCGATTATTTCTTTTATTCTTATAACTTTCTCAATTATTCTGATATCTTCAGATTTTGATGATATAGTATTAGCTTCCCTTTGAAGTTCCTGTAAAATGAAGGTTATTGAAGAACCTGATTCTTCCTTTTTCAACCTTTTTAAATGTATTTTAAACCTATCTATCTCCTCTGTTATATCAACTTTTTCAGCATAAAGAATGAGTTCGTTTTTTAACTGTTCGTTGTATTCACCAAGAATTTTTTTAAGTTTTTCCCTTTTCACTCTAACACACTTTTTTGATAATCCCTTTATAGAGTTTATGTTGTAGTTTAAGATCTTTATATATTGATGGAGTATCTTTTTTATCTCACTTCCTTCCTCTTCCCTGAATTTCACAAAAGAGGAGAGTGAAAGTTTGAAAAGTTTTATTACGGATATGAGAGTTTTCCTTTCAACTTTTTTCACAAGAGGAATATAGTTCGAAACATCCGAATATACGAGAGGTAAAAATTTTTCATAATTTCCCATCCTCATAACTTTTTCAAGTGATTTTATCCTCGTTTCAACAAAATTCTGTATGTAATCACTTGAATAGTTAACAAGAACGTTAACAGAGATATTTCCCTTTTTGACCTTTTTTGATATTATTTTTCTAAGTTCATTTTCAAGAATGGATAGTTCATAGGGCACTTTAAAGTTGGTGTTCAAACCTTTCCCATTTACAGATCTGATTTCACAGGTTACACTTCCATAACCTTTTATACTTTTAGAGAGTTTGACATAACCGGTCATACTTTTCATCAAAACTCCAATATAAATGTTGCTGGTCCATCGTTGATAAGATGGACTTCCATATAATCTCCAAAACTTCCCTTCTCGGTTTTTATATTTTCAGAAAACTTTTCATAAAGATTTTGAAAGAGAATTTTTGCATCTTCGAATCTTAACGAATCATCGAACGAAGGCCTGTTACCATCGAAATTTCTACTTGCAAGGGTGAACTGAGAAACAAGCATTATCTCTCCTTTAATATCCTTAATAGATCTGTTGAACTTTTTGTTTTCATCCTCAAAAATTCTGAAATTTAAAACTTTTTGGACAACCTTTTCAAAATCAATATGCTTTTTCATATCATCTTTTTTAAAACAAACAAAAATTAAAAGCCCTTTCCCGGTTGTTGAAAATATATGCCCATCAACAAAAATTTTACTTTCCAAAACTCTCTGTAGAAGAAGTACCATTGTAAAGTTCCATAAATTTAGAAAAAAGAAGTCCAAGGTTTTCGTTTGTTTGAGTTGTAATAAGGTTTTTTGAGGAAACTATATCCCTATCAACATACTTTATCTTAACATCTTTAACCTTCTCGTAAAGAACATAAGTGTTAGTCATGGTTATAAATTTACCATCTGTAACTTTGGCTTTAACAAGCAAAACCGGAGCAAAACCTATTGCGATAATAAACTTCCCCGTAGAATCCGCATCTTTTATTAGTTTTAAAAGTTTCTTGTTTTCGATTTCTTTGATTATTCCCCTTCCACCAAGTATTATAAGGTAATCGAAATTTGAAACACTTATAGAATCAATAACAGTGTTAGGAACTACCTTTTCAAGTGTTTCAGAGATACAAGTATCAAGACTATCCGAAAAGGTAAAGTAGTTCAAATTTAAGGAATCTAAAATAGATTTGAATTTGAAAAAATCAACATAGGAAAAGTAATTCCTTGAAATATATATTGCACCTGTTGAATTTTTTATATCAGCACCAAAAATCGTCGAAAAAACAAAGATTAATATTAGAAGTTTTAATTTTTTCATAAAATTATATTATATTTTATCAAAACTAAATAGTCAAGAATTTTAAAAGATATTTAATAACCTTTTTCCTTCTACTCCTTTTTTTCTCCTCTCAACCTTCTCCTTTCCAATGTTGATAACACCTTTTTTCTCAACCTTATCGATCTGGGAGTAACCTCAATCATCTCATCATCTTTTATAAACTCCATAGCTTTTTCAAGAGTCATAGGAACAACCGGAGTTAGGAGTATGGAATCGTCTTTAGAAACTGACCTCATATTGGATAACCTTTTTTCTTTGGTTGGGTTAACATTGAGATCATTCTCTTTACTGTGTTCACCTATTATCATGCCTTCATATACTGGATCGTTTGGGACTATAAAAAGTCTCCCTCTCTCTTCAAGATATGATAGAGCGTAAGCAACAGCTTTTCCCTCTTTTTCAGAAACGAGTGATCCGGTTGTTCTTGAAGGTATATCACCTTTATACTCCTCATAACATTCAAGGTAACCATTCATTATACCCGTTCCTCTGGTATCGGTCAGGAATTCCGATCTGTAACCTATAAGTCCTCTCGAAGGGATTAAAAATTCCATTCTAACCCTTCCGTTAGCATTCGTTGAAAGGTTATAAAGTATCCCCTTTCTCAAAGATAATTTTTCAGTCACTATTCCAACATACATATCCTCAGTGTCTATGAAAATATGTTCGATAGGTTCAAATCTTTTCCCATCTTTATATTTAAAAATAACCTCCGGTCTTCCTACTGTAAGTTCGAATCCCTCCCTCCTCATGCTCTCTATTAGAACTGAAAGTTGGAGTTCCCCTCTACCCTTAACTATGAAAGTGTTCGGTTCAACACTATCCTCAACCTGAATCCCAACATTTTTTAAAGTTTCTTTATATAACCTTTCTCTCAATTTTTTAGATTGAATATTTTTACCTTCCCTTCCAGCAAGTGGTGAACTGTTAACAGTAAAAACCATTGAAATGGCAGGTTCGTTTATAAAGATTCCAGGTAAACTCTTTGGAAAATCTTTGTTACAGATAGTATCACCAATTCTCACATCTTCTACTCCTGCAAGAACAATTATTTCACCGCTTTCAACACTCTCAACCTCTTTTATCCTGTTGCCTTCGTAAACCTGCAACTTTGTAACGGTGAGAGGTATTATACCTCTTTCTGAGTTTATACAAACGAGTTGGTCATTCTTCTTAACATTTCCATTGATAACTTTTCCTATAGCAAGTCTTCCTAAATAATCCGAATAGGAGAGATCGCAGACAAGCATTTGGAAAATATCATCATCCCTATATAATGGGGCTGGTATATAGTTGTAAATAGATTCAAAAAGAGGAGTGAGATCTTTTGAGTCGTCATCGATCTTTCTTTTTGCTATACCATCCCTTCCAACCGCGTACAAAATCGGGTAATCGAGTTGTTCATCCGTTGCATCAAGAGAGACGAAAAGTTCGAATATTTCATCTGAAACCTCTTTAATTCTTGCATCCTTTCTATCTATTTTGTTGATCACAACTATTATTTTCAAATCTTTTTCGAGTGCCTTTTTTAAAACGAACCTTGTTTGTGGAAGTGGTCCCTCAGAGGCATCAACAAGTAAAATCGCTCCATCAACCATAAAGAGAGCTCTTTCAACTTCACTTCCAAAATCCGCATGACCGGGTGTATCAATAATATTAACCTTGATATCCTTATAGTTGATAGAACAGTTTTTCGCAGCAATCGTTATACCCCTTTCCCTCTCAAGGTCTAAAGAGTCCATTATCCTTTCCTCTATTCCATCCCTTACTTTAAAGATTCCACTCTGTTTGAACATTGAATCCACGAGTGTTGTTTTACCATGATCCACATGTGCTATAATTGCTATATTTCTAATTTTTTTGTTAAATTTCATAAAACCTTCTTTTTTGAAAAATTTGTTAACTATACTTTAAAATTAGGATTTTCTAACTTCAATAAAAATTCCTTAACTTTAATTTTTCCAGCAAATCCTTTTAGATTCCCATCCTTTCCAATAACTCTATGACAGGGTATTATTATGGGGACTCTGTTTTGTCTTAAAGCACTACCAACAGCCCTTACAGCTTTTGGTCTACCTATCATCTTCGCTATCTTAGAATATGAAAGAGTTTCGCCATATCCAATTTCACATGTTTTTTTTAAAACTTCCTTCTGGAAATCTGTCCCACTGAAATAAACTTTTAAAGAGAATTTCCTTCTCTTTTTTTTAAAATACTGATCAAGTTGTTTCAATGCTTTATCCAAAACTTTACTTCTGTGAGTGTTTATTTTTACACTTTTACTTTTAACAAAATCGAGTTTTGTTATAACACCATTCTGCTCTTCTATAAGAATCAAACCGATCGGGGAATCAAAGTAGGCACAATTTTTCATAAAATATGCTCCATCAAAATTTTAATTCCTATACCAATAAGGATCAAACCACCAACCAACTCTGATCTGTTGTTTATAAACCTGTTAAAAAATTTTCCAAAAATAGTAAAGATAAAAGAGTTAAAAAATGTTACTATACCTATCAAGAGAGTTGTTACCAAAAGATCAAAACTCAGTAAAGCGAAAGATATTCCAACTGCCAAAGCATCAATACTTGTTGCTATGGAAAGTGAAATAAGAACAAAGAAGGAATCAGTGTTGAAACATTTTTTTTCCTCTCTTTTAAAATACTCATAAACCATCTTTCCACCAACTAAAATTAAAAGGAAAAATGCTACCCAATGATCGAATCTACTTATAAAAATCGAAAATCCAACCCCAACAGAGTAACCTATTAAAAACATCACCGATTGAAAGATTCCAAAAAATGTCCCTAATTTCAAAGAGAGCAAATATCTTCTTTTCATCTCGTTCAAGCCACATACAAGTGAAACTGCTGATGCATCAAGTGAAAGTCCTATCGCTACGAAAATAATTGAAAGAAGTTTCATCTTTTTTCCCTATCGAGATCTATAATTTTATAGTTTTCAAGATTCTCCCATTTTTTAGGAAAAGTTATTATTACCTGTGGATAGGATTCAAAAATCTCAAGGAGTTTGTTTGTCTTTATTCTATCAAGTTCAGAAAATGCATCATCTATTAGAACAACAGGATACTCTCCGATATTTTCATATATAAGATTCAGTTCGGCAATTTTTAAAGTTATCCCGAGCAAAGTTTTTTCTCCCTCACTTCCAAAATCGCTAACAGGTATACTTTCAACCGTTATAAGAATATCATCAAGGTGAGGGCCAAACATGGTCCTTTTCTTTTGTTTTTCAAAAGAAAAATTGGTTTTAAATTTTTCTAAAAGGGGAATATCTTTAAAATCCCCACCATCCTTTGAAGAAAAATATTTAACTTTAACGAGTCCTTTTCTTTCGAAAACTTTCTCGTATAGTTGGTTTAAAACATCTTCAAAATATGTTATAAATTCCAATCTTCTTTCATATAAGTAAAGAGACCTTTCTGAAAGTTGAACGGAGTAGGTTTCAAGTAACCTTTTATCACCTTCCTCTTTTAAAATAAAATTTCTTCTTTTCAAAATAGAATGGTACTGTATAAGATTTTCGAAATATTCGTTATCAATAGTTGAGATCAACCTATCGACAAACTTTCTTCTGTATAAAGCCACCCTGTCTGAAAGAAGTTTATCGTATGTTGAAAAAATTACTGAGACAAAGAACCCAAAACCGTTTATCAATTTTGATACCCTATTACCATTTATTGAAAGCAACTTTTTGGTATCTTTGTACATAATCCCTAAAACAAAATCTTCTCCTCCCCTCTCCCCTTCAAGGTTTATTATAAAACTATCCTCACCTATCTTAATGAGTTTTTTATCATTGGATGTCCTGAATGATTTAAAGTTAGTTAGATAATAAATTGCTTCTATAATTGATGTCTTACCGGAGCCATTGACTCCAGTTATCATAGTTCTATCCTCAAAAGTGTAGAGTTTACTTGAAAAATTTCTAAAATTAACTATACTTAAATTTTTAACATGCATTTAGAAAGATTATCAAAATTTTATAAAAATTCAACAACAAAAGGAGAAAAAATGGAAAAAGATTTCAAAAACTTAAATATCGATGTAAAAGGCTGGGAAGATTTAAAAGGTTACTATGATGATATCCTTAAAAGGAATATAAACTCTCAAGAAGATCTTCTAACACTCCTTGAAGATTTTTCTTCCCTTTCAGAATTTGTTTCAGAAACTTTCGGATGGGCTTATATAAACATGACAAGGGATACACAAAACAAAGAGTATCGTGATAGGTTTTTAGTTTTCAACGATGAAATTGAACCAAAGATGAAAGAGATAAGTTTTGAAATTTTAAAAAAGATCGTAAACTCGAAATATATTTCAGAAATCGATCAAGAAAAATGGGGACTTTTGATAAAAAGGTTCAAAAATGAGGTCGATATTTTCAGAAAAGAAAATATCCCAATCGATACTGAGATAACTAAAAAAACTATGGAATACCAACAAACTATTGGAAGTATGGTTATAAAATTCAAAGGGAAAGAGTACACACTTCCTCAAATGTCTTTATTTTTACAGAGTAAGGATAGAACTGAGAGAAAAGAGGCTTTTGAATCTTTAGTTGAAAAGAGGCTGGAATATTCCGAAAAGATAGAAAATCTATTATCAGAGTTAACAGAACTGAGAAACAAAAAAGCGAAAAACGCTAATTTTAAAAACTATGTCGAACTCAGGTTCAGAGAACTTGAAAGGTTCGATTATGGAGTAAAAGAGTGTGAAGAGTTTCACAACTCTGTTCTAAGAATAGTTACTCCAATTTACGGTGAGATAGTTAAAGAAAAAGCAAAAAAATTGAACCTTGAAAAGGTTAAACCTTATGATCTCTCAGCAACTTTACCTGATGAGGTTGTTTTAAAACCTTTTGAAAACACTGAGGATTTTATCGAAAAATCAAAGAAAGTTTTTTATTCTGTTGATAGAAGGTTTGGAGAATCTTTCGAAAAGGTAGTTAACAATAAACATCTCGATTTAGAATCAAGAAAAGGTAAAGCACCGGGTGGTTACAACTATCCTCTTTACAAAACCGGTCTTCCATTCATATTCATGAACAGTTCTGGAATCCATTCAGACATGAGAACTCTAATGCATGAAACTGGACATGCTGTTCATACCATTGCTGTGAAAGATCTTTTTACATTTTTTTACAAGAGCACTCCCTCCGAGGTTGCAGAGTTTGCATCTATGGGTATGGAACTTTTAACATACGATAAATGGGATATCTTCTATAAAGATGAACACTCTCTAAAACAGGCAAAAAGAAAACAACTGGAAAACATAATAAACTTTTTCCCTTGGTGTGCCGTTGTTGATAAATTCCAGCATTTCATCTACTCAAAAGAGAATATATCTCCCTCTGAAAGGAAAGAGTATTTTAAAAATATTTTCAACGAGTTTTCAGAAAAGTTTGTTGACTGGTCAGATTATGAAGATTATATGAAAATTTCATACCATAAACAGTTGCATATTTTTGAACACCCCTTCTATTACATAGAATACGGTATAGCACAACTCGGTGCTTTACAACTCTGGATAAATTACAGAGAGAATCCTAAAAAAGCGATAGATGATTATCTTTCAGCCTTAAACGTTGGCTCATCTTTAAGTATATCGGAAGTCTATAAGAAGGCGAATGTGAAGTTCGACTTTTCTGAAAAGATGATGGAAAAACTCATTAACTTCACCTACGATGAATACAAGAAGGTTGCGTGTTGACAATTGAAACTTTAAAGATAAAATTGATTTATGTTATCTAAAATATTTTTTTTAGTTTCCGTTATAATATATTTGTTTATTGTAATCTTCCAATTCAAAAAAAGAGGACTTTCACAGGATAAAAAATTATCAAATTACATAATTTTTATTTTTCTATTTTTGATTTCTCTATTCTTGTTTATATCTTTTTACAACTATGATTTTCATCAGTATCAAAGTATAAACAGAGAAAAAAATCTTGGTGGGATCGCAGGATACTTTATCGCTGAAAAAACTTTCGGATTTCTTGGAGTTTTAGCATTTTTCCTTCCGACGTTTCTCCTCTATTCAGGTTTAGGGCTGATTTTAAATTTTCGAAAAATTTTTTTCCCATCAATACTTTCCATAACCCAGATAGCACTTATACCTATTCTTGTTGGTAATATAACAAACAACCCAGAAATAAGTGGTGTTTGGGGAGATAAGTTATCTTCAAAACTTTCCACTTTTTTTGGAAATATAGGTTTGACTCTTATTCTTTCCTTTCTTATAATAATACCAACACTACTTCTCACAAATCCAGAATACATTTTTGAATTCGTTTCAAAAATTCACCAGAAAATTTCAAAAAAGAAAGAAGAGGAAACAACGGAAGAAAATGATATAGAACTCTCTGAAGGATATAAGAATGAAGATGATAGGAAGCCTGTAAGTGAAAAGAAAAAGAAGAAGAAAAAAGTTTCGATCACTTCACAGTTGAAGCAGAATATAGATTACAGAGATCTTTTGAATGACCAATTCAAAAAAGAGTTTCTGGACTATCTTGAGGACCCACCTAAAATCAAAGAGGGTGCGGATGAAGAAGAGATTAAACAGAATATAAAAATATTGGAGGAAAAACTAAAATATTTTTCAGTTGAAGGCAAAGTTGTAAACGTTAATGTTGGACCTGTAATAACAACATACGAATTCGAGCCGGCACCGGGAATCAAGGTTAACAAGATAACTTCCCTTTCGGATGATCTTGCATTGGCAATGAAAGCAAAATCTATAAGGGTTTTAGGACATATACCCGGAAAATCCGCTGTAGGTATTGAGATACCGAACAGAAAAAGGGTTACAGTTTTTTTGAAAGGACTTTTAACAGAAAAAGAGTTCCTTGAAAGTTCCGATCCAACGACAGTTGTTATGGGTAGGGACACCGAAAACAATCCTATAATTGCACAAATATCATCCATGCCTCATCTTCTCATAGCCGGAACTACAGGAAGTGGTAAATCTGTCTGTATAAATGGTATAATCGCATCTATACTTTTCAAAGCACAACCTGAAGAGGTTAGATTTTTAATGGTTGATCCGAAAAGGATAGAACTTTCAATCTATAACGGAATACCTCACCTTGAAAGACCTGTAATAACAGATGCCAAAGAGGCTGTTTTGATGTTGAAAGAGTTGGCTGAATGGATGGACCTTAGATACAAAGCTTTTGCGAAACTTGGGGTTAGAGATATAGTAGAATACAACAGGAAGAGTGATAAGAAAAAACCTTACATAATAGTAATTATAGATGAGATGGCAGATCTTATGATGACAGGGTCGAAAGAGATAGAGACCCATATCATTAGATTGGCACAGATGTCAAGGGCAGTTGGCATTCACCTTATACTCGCTACCCAGAGACCTTCCGTGAATATAATAACAGGTTCAATAAAGGCTAACTTCCCCGTAAGGATATCTTTTAAAGTCCCTTCAAAGGCTGATTCGAAGACTATAATAGATACATCAGGTGCAGAGAAACTTCTTGGAAAAGGTGACATGCTTTACATCCCTCCACAGAAGGGAATAACGGTTAGGGCTCATGGAGCTTTCATAAAAACTGAGGAAGCTACAAACATTGTTAACCTTTGGGCTGAAACATACATGAAAAAACTTTTTGAGAATGAGGTAAAGGATTCTGCAAAACTATCAAAACTTATAATCGAAAATGAACTTATACAATGTATAACCAACCCTTCAAACACTCCGGGTTGTGAATATAGGATAGATGAGTTTGTGCAGCAGTACAGTGACGAACTCGAAATAGAAAAAGAAAAGTTGACACAACTTCTAACAAGGATAGTTTACCATATGCCTATAGAAGAGTCAGGATATACAGAGAACATTAGAAACGCCAAAAATCTTGATGGGAATGTTGAAGGTGAAAACGAACTGGATCCACTTTTCGAACAGGTTAAAGAATTCGTTTCGAAACATAAAGAAATCTCCACAAGTATGATACAATCCTATTTCAAACTTGGATACCCACGTGCGGCAAAAATAACAAGACAACTTGAAAAGAATAGAATAATAGGACCTGCGAATGGTTCAAAACCAAGAAAGGTTCTTGTGTACGATGATAAAGATAGTTGAAATATTTTATCTAACTTTTCTTTTGCTCTCATTTAAAGAATATGAAAATATAAAGGAGGTAAGATTCTCTTCAAATGTAGAGTACTGTGAAAAAAATATATGTATTTATAAAAACCTCTCAGGAAGTATAGTTTTTAAGGATAAAAAAAATATAGATATAAGTTTCGATAGGAAAAGATTCCAAAGTTTAAAAGATTTAAAAAGTAACGATTTTTTAAAACATCTGTTCTACCCTTTTTTAAACGAGGAGAGCATAAAGTTTCTAATAGATGATACTCTTAGAATGGTAACCTATAAAAGGAATAAAAAAATCTCTGATACTTTAATTTTCGATGGGAATTTTAACCTTTTAAAGTATGTTACTTACTATAAAAAATCAAGAGTAGTTTTAACAGTAAAGAATTTTGAAAAAATAAAAGATTAGTCCTCTTCAATCTTTTCAATCTTTCTTTTTACATCGTTTAAGAAAAGGAGAGATTCTATCGGAGTTAAATTTTCTACATCTTTTTCAGATATCATTTTTATAATTTCCTCATACTTTTCATTCTCTTTAGAACTTCTAAAAAGAGAGAGTTGGGAAACATCTCTCATCTTCTCTTTAACATTCATCTCGCTTTCTTTTAAAAGTGATAAAATCTGTGAAGCGTTATCCGTTATCTCTTTGGGTAAACCAGCCATCTTTGCAACCTCTATACCATAACTTTCATCAGAACTCCCTTCAACCACCTTTTTCAAAAAAACTATCCTGTCATCATATTTTCTTACCTTTGCCGTCATGTTGAACATTTTTGGTAATTTACTTTTCAGTTCAGTCAACTCATGGTAATGTGTTGCGAAAAGTGTCTTTGGTGATCCTTTTAGATTATGTATATATTCGATTATAGCCCAGGCTATTGATAAACCATCGAAAGTGGAAGTTCCCCTTCCTATCTCATCGAGAACTATGAAACTTTTTTCAGTCATATTCTCAATTATATTTGAACACTCAAGCATCTCTGCCATAAATGTGGAAACACCTTTGGAAAGATCATCACTCGCTCCTATTCTTGTGAAAATTCTATCAGTCAAAGGTATTTTAGCCTTTTTAGCAGGAACGAAAAGCCCTATATGAGCCATAAGAATTATTAGAGCATTCTGTCTTAAATATGTTGATTTACCTGACATGTTTGGGCCTGTTAGAAGTATCAAAGATCTCTTATCATCCATATAGAGAGAGTTCGGTATAAACCTTTCGTTTCTGTTAACTATCTCTATAACAGGATGTCTACCATCCTCTATAAAAAGTTCGTAGAAATCACCAATTTCAGGTTTCACATAGTCATTCTCATAGGATAAAAGAGTGTAGGAATAGAGAAGATCAACTTTACCTATAAATGTTGAAACCTTTTTCAAATCGATATAGTAAAAGGACAACCTTTCTATAAGTTTATCATAAAGTTCCCTCTCTATTTTGTTCAACCTTTCCTCTGCTGTTAAAATTTCTATTTCATACTGTTTCAACTTTTCGTTAACAAACCTTTCAGAGTTCTTCAATGTTTGTTTTCTTATATAATCTTTAGGAACCCTATCAAGATTTGAATTTGTTATCTCAATATAGTATCCCATAACGGTCGAATAACCTATCCTCAGATTGTTTATCCCAGTTCTTTTTTTCTCTTCATCTTCCATCATATATATCGATTTTGAACTCTCGAGTGAAAGTTCTTTCAACCTATCGTATTCAGGATCGAATCCACTTTTGAAAAACTTTTCCTTTCCACCGTCAAGAACAACATTCTCATCTATGGAAATATCTATTATCTGGATTACTCTTTCAACAATGTTCCTATCAATCCTTTCAATATCTAAAGATAAGTTCTCTACAATCTCAGATATTTTTAAAGTATTTTTTAAAGATTCCTTTAAATTTACAAGACAACGTGGGGTAGCCCTTTTAGAGATTATCCTTGCATTTATCCTCTCTACATCACCTACATTTGAAAGCAACTCTTTAAGGCTTTTCAACAAATCATATTTTAAAAGCATTCTCTCTATATTCTCGTAACTTTTATTTATCGAGTTTTTCTCATAGAAAGGAGATTTAAGAATTTCTCTCAACGCTCTTCCACCCATAGGAGTTTTTGTTCTATCTATTGAATGAAGAAAAGAATTTTCATACTCTCCATTACTCCTTGAAAATATCTCAAGGTTTTTTAAAGTTTGACTGTCTAAAACCATCCTTTTGGATAGATCAACATACTCTATATTTTTAACCTGTTCAAGTGATGTTGAATATGTTTCTTTTATGAAGGACAAAAGAGCACCTGATGCTACAACCAATTTTTCATCCATTTTTTTAATTCTCTCTATCCTATCCATGCCAAAATGATTTTTCAATACTCCAAAACATTCTTCAAAGTTGAAAAAAGTTTCATCTATAACTTTAACTTCCTTTTCATCGACCTTCAACTTACGGTTTGAAACAATTTCCTTTATATCTTTTCCTCTCAAAAAATCGAGCATGTTCTCATCACCTTTAAAATCATAGATAAAAACATCCCCAGTTGAAATATCAAGGGTTGACACAACATTTTTTTCATCATCAATATAGGTTAGGGCAAAAAAGTTGTTCTCTTTTTCAGAAAGTAGAGATTCCCTCATTATCGTTCCCGGAGTTAGGACCTCAACAACTCCCCTTTTAACGAGTTTTACATTTTTATTCGGTTCTTCGAGTTGATCAGCTATCGCTATCTTCTTACCACTTTCCACCAATTTTCTTATATACTGATCCGCTGATTTTATGGGGAAGCCTGCAAGTGGCACCCTATCCTTACCATATTCCCTTGATGTTAGGGTAATATTTAAAAAAGAAGAGATGAATTTGGCATCATCATAAAAAGTTTCGTAAAAATCTCCCATCCTGAAAAGGAGTATAGAATCGTAAAAATTCGATTTTATCTCTTTGTACTGTTTAAGTATTGGGACATCCTTATCCTTCATATCATTCTCCATAAACTATCCATGCAGGTATAGTTTCAGCCTTTTGAAAAATTTTCATAAAATTTCTTGCATCCTCTTCATTTTTAAATTTGCCGATTCTAACCTTGTAAAGGTTATCTTCAAATACTATAAAAACATCATAACTTTTATCCTTGTACCTTTTGTAAAGTTTATCAGCATTATCTTTACTTTTAAAGGAACCTATTTGAATAGAATAAAATTTTTCTTTGACCTGTGAATGTTTGGTTTTCTCATTCAAAGAAAAATAGTTAAAAAATGGACTCGAGTCAACCTCGTTAAGAAAATTCGTGATCCAATAATTCGAATTGTTGATGTCAGCGTAGTTTTCATAAATCCCAATGATTCCAAGGTACGCGTAGGGTAAAAGATTTTTTTCTTTCAAGGAAATAAGTTTTCTATAGTATGTAAGTGCTTTGGATGTATCCCTCGTGATAGAATAATATTTCGCAAGTCGGAGAAGGGTTGTAGGATAAAAGGGGGAATCTTTATATCTTTCCTCAACAGTTTTGTAACAGTTCAAAGAGAGTGTTATATCATTTGAAATTTCCGCTATGTAAAAATACAAAGAACTTGATGGTTCTATATTTTTGCCTTTCAAAGAATCAAGTAACAATTTCAATGATGATAGATCACTTTTAATGTAAAATTCCTTAATATCCGTTTCAAAAGAAAAACAAAATAAAAAAATTATACTTATAACTATTATAACTTTTTTCATACTCACCTCTTTTTTATTCCATAGGGGGTTATCCCTTTTATCTTTACTATTCGAACAATAACTTTATCTTTTATTGTTATATTTTCTCCGTTAACAACAACACTTCTATTATGTCTATCTCTTCCATAGAACTCATTTTTACTCTTTTTGCTGACCTTCTCAACTATAACTTCAACTTCTCTCCCCACGAGTTCTTTCAGTTTCTTTTCCTTTACACTCCTCTGCAAATCTATAAGTTTTTTCAACCTTGATGAACTGACCTTTTTATCACAACCATCCATATAATAGGCAAGAGTGTTCTTCCTTTTCGAAAACTTATACATGAAAGCATCATCGAACTGAATATCCATTACAAGTTTCAATGTCTCTTTAAAATCTTCTTCCCCTTCGTATGGAAGGCCAACCATAATATCTGTTGTTATCGAAATATCTTCAACTATTTTTCTGGAAATTTCAACCTTTTCTAAATAATCCTTAACAGTGTAATCTCTATGCAAAAGTTTCAAAAGTTTATCAGAACCAGTTTGGACAGGAAGATGTAAATGGGGGCAGAGATTCTCATATTCAGCCATCAGTTTAACTATATCGGGCGAAAAATCTTTTGGATGTGAAGTTAGAAATCTCACTCTTAATTCTTTAAACTCCTTTGCAACTCTCTCGAGGACTCTAACAAAATCATAGGAATCATAACTGTATGAGTTCACATTCTGCCCAAGAAGCATTATCTCACCTGTTTTTTCGTTGATATTCCTTTTTATATTTTCAATAATATCATCAACACTGAAGGATACCTCTTCCCCTCTAAGGTAAGGAACTGTACAGTAAGAACAAAAATTGTTACACCCTTTCATTATTGGGATGTTCAAAGTAAAATCTGTGTTTCTCAAAATATCAGAGTAGTTACCTTCAGAACTTATCTCAAATTTTTTAAAATTATTTTGTTTCAGAAGTTCAGGTAATTTTTTATATTCCGTCGAAACTATAAAGGACTCATCTAAAAAAATATTTTCATTTTCAAGTGATTTTGCAAGACATCCAGCTATAATGAACCTTTTACCATCCTTTTTACCTTTTAAACTCTGAATGAAACCCAAAGCCCTCTTCTCTGCATGATCCCTAACGGAGCATCCGTTAACAACAACAATTTTTGCGTCCTCAATATCAAAAACCTCTTCGTAACCATCACTTTTAAGAATAGAAGTTATTACCTCACTATCATAATCGTTCATCTCACAACCGTAAGTTACTATTTTAAAAGTTTCTCTTTTCACAGATTACCTTTCCGTCAACATAATCCAAAATTTTTACTTTTATTATATCACCTTTTTTAAACTTATCATCATATTCAAGATAACCATCGAAATACCTTTCACCTTTCCCTTTAATTTTACCATCTTTTACACCTTCAAAAATAATAGTTTCGTTTTCCCCCTTTAAAGATTTCAAAAAATTTTCTTTCCTTTCCTTATGTATTTCTCTCATAATCTTCATTTTCTCATCAATTGGTATTCTCGAATTTTTATTGTTCTCAAAATAGTATGCAAGAGTTCCTTTCCTTCTTGAATAGGGGAAAATATGGAAATGTGAAATCTCCCCTCCTTTAAAAAACTCAACCATTTCTAAAAAATCGGAATCATCCTCAAAAGGGAATCCTACTATAACATCACAACCTAACATAGGTTTATAAAAATTTTCTTTAAAAGAGAATAATATATTTTTTATCTTCTCAATGTCATATTTTCTTTTCATCATCTTTAAAACCTTCTCAGAAACATGCTGTAAAGATAGATGGAAAAATGGAACAACCTTTTTTATCTTTCCCAACCTTTCTATATCCTTTTCAGTTATCTCGCTTATATCGAGTGATGATAGCCTTACCCTTTCAACAGGTTTTTCTGAGAGAATTTCTACAAGATCCAAAAGATTTTTCCCTTCATGGTTGAATCTTCCTATATGGACACCCGTTAAAACTATCTCCTTTACATTTCTTTTTACAAGATTTTCAACCTCATACAAAATACTTTCTATACCTATACTTTTTTCCTCCCCTCTGAAATATGGAACTATACAGTAGGAGCAGAAACTGTTACATCCTGTCTGTATAGGTATTTCAACTCTTGTTCTGTTGATGAAAGAATTTTTTGATTGAAATATTTTTTCCTGATCTATGTATTCAACATCTCTCTCAAGTGAATTTTTATCAAAGCAACCAACGACCTGAAACCTTTTCTCAGGGTATTTTTTAATCATCCTTTCAAGAAGATTTTCGAACTGTTTTTGAGATGTTTCGGTTACTATGCAGGAGGAAAGAAGAATAATGTCAGCATCAGATGGTTCGCTACAAACTTCCCAGCCATTTTCAACCAAATTGCCAATATACCTTTTCGTTAATGATTGGTTCAATTTACAACCCATACTATAAAAAAATATTTTCATTTCAAAAGATCCACTTTCAAAAAATATTCTAAAGATTCCTTCCAATTTCTCATAATGTTTATACAGTTTTTTTTCAAAACAGCATTCTCAAGGACAGAGTATTTCGGTCTTTTTGGAAAAAGATCCTGTGAATCCCTTTTTTCAATTTTCAAATCAAGTTTTAAAACCCTTTTTATTTCTAATGCGAAATCGTACCAACTTGTTTCTCCCTCATCCGTAGAATGAATTATACCTGATATATCAAAATCTATTAACTTTTCAACCTGTTTTGCAATGTTAAGAGTGTAAGTTGGGGTTAAGAACTGGTCGTTAACAATCTGAACCTTCTCCCTTTTTTCAGCTTTTTTGAGTATGAATGAAACGAAATTATACCCTTTAGATTTACTCTCCCTTTTGCCGTATAAACCACTGACCCTTAAAATTTTTGCATCAGGGTTGTTCTCAAGGATCATCCTTTCTCCAACATATTTTGACAAACCATAGTTGTTCAAGGGATCACATCTATCAACTTCAACATATGGAGTTTTTTTCCTTCCATCGAAAACATAATCGGTTGAGAAATGGAAGAATTTGATTCTGTTATCATAACAGAATTTTGAAATAACCGAAGGTAAAATCGCATTCATAAGAAAGGAATCTTTAATATACTTTTCACTTTTAACAACATCAAGGTACGCAGAACAGTTAATAAGTAAATCGTATTTACCTTTTACAAAAGATAAGAACTCATCAACTCTTCTTACATCGAAAGTTTCTCTTCCACCACCATCAACTTTGAATCTTTTTGAAAGCACCCTATCAAGATCAAAACCTAACTGTCCATTTTTACCGATTATGTATATTCTCATAAAGGAAATACCGTAAAAAGGTCTTTAACAGAATCACATACAATATCAACATCAAGGTTGGATTTTTCATAATCCTCAATCTTCGTTTCTCCAGAAAGAACAAGTACAGATATTACTTTCGCATCAACAGCCATCCTCATATCAGTATACAACCTGTCACCTACCATAACAGCATCATTACGATCTATAGAATAATGGTTAAGTATATTTGTAATCATCTCTATATTTGGTTTTCCAACTATTTCAGGTAACCTTGAGGTGCACTTTTCAAACATACTTATAAAACAACCTATATCTGGTATGAATCCATCCTCCGTTGGGCAGAGGATATCTGGATGTGTAGCGATATATCTTTTTCCCCCTTTTAAAAACCTGTACGCTTTTTCAATCTTTTCGTAAGTTAAACTTTTATCGAATCCGAGTAAAACAACTTCAGGATCTTTGTCGGTTAGAATAAAATCATTCTCCCTTAACTCCTCTTCAAAGGATGGGGTTCCGAGTGGAAATATCTTTTTAATATTTTCTCTTTTCATTTTTAAAATCGTTGCATTCAAAGATGTGAAGATCTCATCAACTTTGACTTCAAACCCCATTCTTTTTAGTTTCAGATAATAATCCTTTCTGTTTTTAGATGAGTTGTTCGATAGAAATACCCTTTTTATTCCAGCGTTTTTCAACATGTTTAAAAATTGGACTGAACCATCAATAAGTATATCCCCAAGATATAAAGTCCCATCCATATCGAAGAAAAAGATTTTAGGGAGTTTATTCCCATTCGATAGTTGAAGGTGGTTTTGATGATATATCATACACTACCCTGTTTACTCCTTTGACCTCATTTATTATTCTATTAGAAATTTTTTGGATAATTTCCTTTTCAAACCAGTAAAAATCTCCTGTCATTCCATCTGTTGAGGTTACAGCCCTTAAAGCAACCACATTTTCATACGTTCTCTCATCACCCATAACTCCAACGCTTTGAACAGGCAAAAAAACAGCGAAAGCCTGCCAGATGTCGTTGTAGATACTATTTTTTTTCAACTCTTCAATATATATAGCATCCACCTTTCTTAAAATCTCGAGTTTTTCTTTTGTTACTTCACCAATTATCCTTATAGCAAGCCCCGGACCCGGGAAAGGATGTCTGTTAATAAAATCTGAAGGGATACCGAGTTTCAAACCTATCATTCTCACCTCATCCTTGAAAAGGTCCTTTAAAGGCTCAACGAGTTTCAAATTCATCTTCTCTGGCAAACCACCAACATTATGGTGACTTTTAATAACAGCTGAAGGTCCCTTTGTTGATTTTGATTCTATTCTATCTGGATAGATCGTTCCCTGTAGTAAAAATTTCGCTTTTTTAAATTTTTTCGCTTCTTCTTCAAAGGATTCTATGAAGAGTCTACCAATTATCTTTCTTTTACTTTCAGGGTCTTTTACACCTTTCAAACTGTTCAAAAAAGTTTTACTCTTATCAACATACTTCACATCGAGTTTCAATCTTTTATTGTAGAGTTCTAAAACCTCCCTTCCTTCATTCATTCTTAAAAGCCCCGTATCTATTATGAAACCTTTTAACCTTTCACCAACAGCTTTCTTTACAAGGACAGCAGCAACGGTTGAATCAACTCCGCCAGAAAGTCCCCCAATAACATAGTTGTCACCAACATCATCTCTTATTCTTTCAACTATCCTTTTTATAAGATCATTGCTTGTCCAGTTCTTTTTAGATTTACAAATTTCAAACACAAAATTTTTCAAAATATCTTTTCCATAATCGGTATGGTATACCTCAGGATGAAACTGTAATCCATAAACTTTTCCATTTTTACTCTTCATCGAACCGTTTTTGCAATTTTGACTGTAACCGGTTCTTTCAAAATTTTGTGGTAATTTGACAACGTTATCGGAGTGTGACATCCACACCTTTATCTCTTTTGGAATACCCTTGAAAAGTTTATCTCTTTTTACGATATGGAATTTTGCGTAACCGAACTCTCTCTTTTTAGATCTCTCTACTTCCCCTTTGAATTTTTTTGCTAAAAGTTGCAAACCGTAACATATACCAAGAATGGGAATATCGAGTTTCGAAAGATCAAGATCAATATCTGGAGAATTTTTATCATAAACGGAGTTGGGACCTCCAGATAAAATAATCCCATAATAAGAGTTTAGGGAAATTTCTCCTATTTGGTCAGGATGAACGATTTCTGAAAAAACCTCAAGTTCTCTTATCTTTCTTGCAATAAGTTGAGTGTACTGTGAACCAAAATCAACTATCAGGATACCTATCTTATCCATTCAAAATCCTTTCAACATTTTTTTTAATATCACCTTTGAAAATGTATGAACCTGAAACAAGCCATTGTGCACCTGCTTTTATGGCTTTTTTCCCAGTTTTATCATTTATTCCACCATCTATCTGGATAAAGTATTCTCTTTTTCCCCTTAAATCTTTCAATCTTTTTACCTTTCTAAGAGTGTAATTCAAAAATTTCTGACCGGCGAAACCTGGATGAACAGACATAACAAGGACATAATCAATGTGATCGAGATAAGGCACTATTCTATCAACTTCGGTTTCAGGATTTAGAACTATTCCAACTTTTACCTTTCTTTTCTTTATTTTCTTGATAAGAGAAAATGTATCTTTTGTTGTCTCTATATGAAAGGAAATATGAGTAGCACCTGCATCTATAAACCTATCATAATACCTATCAGGTTCTTCGATCATCAGATGACAGTCAAGTTCTCTTGATGTTAACTCTCTAACAACTTTAACAAAATGTGGTCCAAAAGTTATGTTATCAACAAAATGCCCATCCATAACATCGAGATGTAAAATTTTTATGTATGATGGAATCGAGGATATGCTCTTTTTTAGATTTTTTATATCTATAGATAAAAGGGAAGGTATTATCTGAATATCCTTTTCCATCATCTTCCTTTTAATATAATTTTAAGTGTGTCATCCTTTTTAAGGTATTGCCCACTATCTGGAACCTGTTTTACTACATAGTAGTTATTACCTTTACCTTTTATTGTATCGATCTTAAGGTTCAAATATTTTAAAAGTTTTGAAGAAAGAAGAATAGCGGAATCTGATGATAGACCAATAAAGTTGGGTATCTGAACATAATTTTCAATCTTTCCTTTTGAAACATAAAGGGAGATCGTTCCACCTTTAGAGATCAAACTGTTTTCAGGTGGTTCACTCCCAACAACAATGTTTTCAGCATATCTGTTATCGAATATATAATTCGTATCATTTACTATTATACCCTTCTTGAGGAGAATGTCTGTTGCAGTTGAAATATGAAGACCTTTTACAAAGGGAACAGTTATCTTTTCACTTCCCTTCGAAACGATAACCTCAACTATCTTGTTAAACTTGATGGAACTGTTCGGTAATGGGTTTTGAGATATAACGATTCCACTTGGAACATTTTCAGAATACTCTTCTCCAGCGATTCTCATATCGAGTCCAGCGAGTTCAAGGTTGGTTCTTGCCTGACTTATCGTTATTCCAGTTACATCTGGAACTTTTATCTCTTTTGAGGTTTTTAAAATTATTGGCATAAAAATCTGTCCCAAAAATATTCCGGTTAGGACGAAAATAAAAGCGAGTAGTGTTAGAAAACAACCCCATTTTTTACCCTTTTCATCGATATCGATATCCTTCACTTCATCTTTCAAATGTTTAACCTTAAAAAAGGATAGTTTCATTCTCTTTCCCTGTTTATCCATATTTTTACACCGGTTCCCTTTTTCACTTTTGTTCCAGATGCGGGTTTCTGTTTTATAACTATATCAAAAGGGAATTCGACATCTGTAATATATATTATCTCTTCTACAAAAAGACCTGCTCTGTTTATCTTTGCACTGGCATCCTCTTTTGTTAACGAGTTTACATTCGGAACCACTACTGTGGTGATCCCTTTAGATACTTTAAGATTTACAGCGGAGCCAGATGGTATTCTTGCTCCTCCAACTGGATCTGTTGAAACAACAAGATCAGTTTTATACTTCTCATCATCCACATATTTAACATCTCCAATTTTAAGTCCAAGATTGATTATTTCTCTTTTGACCTCATCAACATTCAGCCCTATAAGATATGGGAGAGTAACAAGTTTCTGAGTATCTACAGGAACACTTTCAACATTCTCTTTTCCAGCACTAACAACAACGTTAACAACACTATTTTTAACAACACTAACTCCAGCAATTGGTGATTGTGAAAGAACAATACCTTTATCTTTTTCACTAACCTTTTCAGATTCAACGAAAAGGTTCAAATTCTTATTTGAAAGAATAATTTTTGCTTTTTCATAATCAAGCCCTTCAACCATCGGAACTTCAACCATCTCGACCTTTTCGTTCGTTTCATCTTTTTTGGATGATGGTAAAATTGGGGTTATAAAAATAACGGCAAGAGTAGATACGACGATCGAAACAATTATTGAAACTATCAAAGATATAGTTACGATTTTCCCTGTGTTATCAAACATTTCATCCTCCTCTTTTCCTTAAAAGTGCTCCATATCCACCGCTATACGGATCTCCAAAAGTGAAGAATTGACTTATCAGTTTATAGTCCTTATTTTTCTTCAAAAAGTTCGAAACTACCTCATGGTTTTCCTCTTTAAAAATCGAACAGGTTATATACAATAGTAAGCCATCTTCCCTTACAAAATCATCAGCCTTCTCTATCATTTTTTTTTGCATTTCAACAAGTCCATCTATTTTTTTCTTATAGTTGTATTTTACATCAGGGTTCTTTCTAACTGTTCCTGTTGAAGTGCATGGTACATCAAGTATTACTAGATCAAAAAGTTTGTCAAGGTTGAGTTTGAAAATATCAGCCGCAAAGGTTGTAATATTTTTTAATTTCAACCTTTTTATATTTCTATTCATAACCTCTACCCTTTCAGTATCTTTATCTATAGCAACAATTTTCGATTTTGGAAGAAACGATTTTACGAGAAAACTCTTTCCTCCCGGTGCAGCACATAGATCCAAAACATCATTTATACTTTCTTCAAGTTGTAAGGATCTAAAAATGTTCAGATATATTGGGTCGAGGATATACTCTCTTTTTGTTAGTCTCTCTTTGTTTTTAAATTCCCTGTATTCGAGATCATCTATCCTGAAAGCATAAATTGGAGGCTTAGAATTGTAAAACTCGAGAAGTTGTTTCGTCCTTTCAAGACCAACCTCTTCAAGAAGGTACTCTATAAAATGTTCAGGGAAAGAGTATTTTATTGATAAACTCTCTATAGAATCATCATCAGGTATGACAACCTTGTCCTTCTTTCTTAAAAACTCCCTCAAAATCCAGTTAACGAATTTCTCCTGATTTTTCATTTGGGATTTCGCTATATCAACTATAGTTGAAAGTACCGCATAATCCTTATGTTTCATAAAAAATATTTCATATATACCCATTCTCACAAGGTTCTGAACCTTCCTTGAAAGGTTGTTTATGTTCTTATCGGTTGTCTCTTCTAAAATATGATCGAGCAAAATCTTGTATCTGACAACTCCATAAACAAGTTCCTTTATATAGGATGCTGTTTTTTTATCTTTTCCAAGAACTCTTATCTCATACGATTTCTTTAAAGGGATACTCCTTCTAAAAAGATCCTCCAAAATGTTGTATGAGATCAATCTTCTATCTTCCATGTTACACCATCTTTTAAATCATTAATGACAATTTTTCTTTTTTTTAGTTCTTCCCTTATGAGATCCGCCATTTGGTAATTCTTCTCTTTCTTCATAGATTCTCTTATTTTTAAAAGTACTTCAACGAGTTGTTCTGTTAGATCATCCTTTTCCTTTTTTACAAATATAAAACCAAGATCTTTATACATCCTACATAGAGTATTTTTAAGAAGATTCTCTTCCTTCTCTTTTTTATTGATCATGTTAACCGTTTCAAAAATTATACCCAAAGCTTCAGGTGTGTTAAGATCATCTTCCAGAGCATTTTTAAAATCTTTATATATATCAACTTCTATATTATCCTCTTCGAAATTTTCACTTATATAAGGGACCAATCTTTTAAAAGCGGTTTTTGCTTCTTCAACTCTTTCTTTGGAAAACTCTATATCCTTTCTATAATGTGTTTTATAAAGGAAAAACCTTAAAACATTTGGCCCATAGAGTTTGAGAAGTTCTTTTGCTTTAAAAACATTCCCTAAAGATTTAGACATCTTCTCACCTTTCAAATTTACCATACCGTTATGAATCCAATATTTTGCAAAAGGTTTACCTGTTGCACATTCGGATTGGGCTATCTCATTCTCATGATGAGGGAAAATGAGATCCTTTCCTCCAGCATGTATATCGAAAGATTCACCTAAATACTTCATACTCATAGCAGAACATTCTATGTGCCAGCCAGGTCTTCCCTTACCAAAAGGAGAATACCAGTAAGGTTCGTTATCCCTTGCACCTTTCCATAAAACAAAATCTAAAGGGTTTTCCTTGTTCTGGTTAACTTCAACCCTTTTCCCTTCAATTAGGTCATCAAGCCTTTTACCTGAAAGTTTACCATACTCTTTGAATTTGGAAACACTAAAATAAATATCATCTCCAGATCTGTAAGCGAAACCTTTTTCTAAGAGTTTGGATATCAGTTCTATAATCTCCTCTATATGGCCTGTTGCCCTTGGATAAACATCGAATGGTAGTATGTTCAAATTGTTGAAAACCTCAAAAAACTCATCAATGTTTCTTTGGGATATTATCCTGTAATCTATGTGTGACTCTCCCATTTTTGTAATGAGTTTATCATCAATATCTGTAAAATTGTAAACAGAGAAAAGAGAGTATTCGGATAATTTCAATACCCTTCTTAAAATATCAACTGTGATCAAGGCTCTAATATGACCGATATGTGGAGTATCCTGAACGGTCATTCCACAGGAATATATTCTTACGAAACCATCTTTTGAAATTGGATCAAAATTTTCAACATTTTTTGAAAATGTGTTGTAAAGTTTTAACATCTATCATCTCTCCTTGTCAACTATAGCAGCTGTTAATTCCCCTTCACACACAACCTTTTCATCAACATAAGATTTACATTCCAAAACAAAGAAATTCCCTTTATGCTCTTTTAAAACACACTCGTTTATCAATACATCGCCGGGGAAAACCGGCTTTCTAAATTTAACTCTATCTATCTTAACAAAATAGGGAACCTTTTCCTCTACATTTTCAATATAGTAGGAGATAAGCATAGCACCTGTTTGAGCGAGTGATTCTATTATTAAAACTCCAGGCATAACAGGATGTTGTGGGTAATGCCCCTGAAAAAAATGCTCATCCATTGAAACACATTTTTTCCCAACAACCTTCTTTTCATCAATCTCCAATATCCTATCAACAAGAAGCATAGGATACCTGTGTGGGATAACCTTCATTATTTTTACAATGTCAAAATCTTTCTTATTATCTTCCATAAAACCTCACTTTTTTAACAACAATTTTATTTCGGATATATATTCAGAAATTTTATTGTTGAAATCTATATCACTTGTAGATTCTTTATTTATAGTTTTAAGAAGCCTTCTTGTTTTCACATCGTAAATTGAAACTTCAGAAATTATCTTACCTGAGACCATTTTTACCTTTCCCATAAAGCAATAATCAGCATTCAAGGTGAAGGCATAACTCAAAGCATCCGCAGGTTTCAAATTTTCAATATTTGTAACACCCATATTTTGTAGATAGGAGTTAACATCGTTTATACTTACAGGTTCAAGTTTATTTTCAACCTTTAAAGACTGGTAGAGAGATTTTGCAAGTTTTATATGGTACTGCTCACTTCTCGTCTCCTTGTCTTCAGCAACAAAATCGTAAACTATATACCTCTGTAAAACGGAAACTGGGACAAAAAAATCTTTATTGAGTTCTTCTATAACCCTTTCAGTCAAATCTATCTCCTTTTTTGCATAAAGTATATTCCCATCCGCAAAATCGAGTATAATTGTATAACCTTCATCATCACCTATCTTTTTGATTATCGAATTTATCTTATCGACAACAGGTTTCAACATCTGTTTGTTTATCGTTGAGGATCTGCCTCCTTCGCCATAAATATCCTGTATGTATTTGTTGAGTGAATCTTTTTTATCGTTGATCTCTTTCTGTTTTCTGGAATTCAACTCTTCCGAAAGCATACTCTTCTGTTCGTTGTAGATTTTTTCAAGTGAGTCTATCTGCTGTTGAAGGTTGTTTATCTTTTTTTTCCAATCTGACAACTCTTTCTCAACCTCTCTGTTTATATCATTCAATCCTTTATATTCCTGAAATATTCTCTTGGAGTCAATGTAACCTATCTTCTCAGCAAAAAAGTTCATAAAAAACAAAGAAATTATGAAAAGAAAAATTATCCTTTTCATCAAACCTCCTAAAAAGATGTTCCGATCTGGAAGTGTGGTTCCCATCTCTGTCCATAACCATTCTCAGTTTTTGAGAATCCGTATCCGAGATCTATCCCCATTAAACCAACCATGGGGATCTGCAATCTGACTCCCAAACCGAGACCAGAATAAAGTGGAAGAAATTTGTTTTTAAAACCTTCAGAGATGGAGTTATAACTGTTCCCAACATCATAGAAAAGAATAAGGTAAGCCATATCGTTCAAAGAGAGTCTCAACTCCGAATTTAAAAGTAAAGCACCCCTTCCACCAACAACATAACCATCGAGAGCGTAACCTATACTTCTATCCGGATAACCTCTGAGTCCCCAGTTACCAACACCACCGAGGACAAACCTTTCGGATAATGGGATATTCTCTATATCTTTGTAAGAATCTATGAATCCGTAAGCAATCCTTTCCATCAGAACGAATTTCCAGAAAAGTTTTCTGTATATCCTAAGGTCAAGATTCATCCTATAGTAATCTATTTGTCCACCCAAATAACCACCAGCGAAACCTGTATAAAAACCTAAAAGTTCACCATTATCAGGGAAGAAATCACTATTCCTTGAATCTCTAACTATAGATGGTGAGATTTCGGAAAGTATCCTTTTATCTCCCAAAAATTGTTTTATCCATGGGTCAAGTATACTAAGGTATGATGAATCTGCGTAAGTGTAAACCTGTTCAAGTTTGTAAGTTGTGTAGAATCTTGTCATCAACCTTTCAGACAAAAAGAAACCTGTTGTGAAACTACCACCTACCCTTCTATCATAATAGTATGTTCTATCCTTCGTTGTGTAATACTCTCTTGTTCCGACAACAACAGGGTAACCTAAAAAGTATGGCTCAGTAAAACTGAATGAAAAATTGGAAATAGATGCACCCTTTTCAAGAAGGAATTCGGTTGATAAACCTTTTCCAAGAATATTTTTTATCTTTATAGTTATATTACCTGTTAACCCATCAACCTGATTGTAACTACCACCAATGTTAAACTCTCCAGTCTGTTTTTCTTTGACAAGAAACTCTATATTTATCTTATCCTCTTCTTCAGTCTGTTTTGGATTTATCTGAACATTTTCAAAATAACCTGTCCTTGAAAGGTTAGAAAAACTCAACACAAGATCCTTTCTCTTAAATACCTCTCCCGGTAAAGATAGGATCTCTCTTCTCACAACAAAATCTTCAGTTTTTTCATTCCCGGAAATTATGATTTCATTTATGTATGCGAGTTTGTTTTCAACTATTTTAAAATCTATATTACATATCCCATTATCTTTTAAATACTCCTCTCTAACATTAACGTTTATAAATCCCTTATCCATATACATTTCATATATAGAAGATAGAGTTAAGTTGACTTTACTTAAAGAGTATGGTTCACCTTCCTTCAAAGTTATCTTTTTCACTATTTCATCGGCAGGGACATTTTCATTTCCTGAAAAGGTGACCTTTCCAATCCTGTAAAAATCGTTCAAGGTGACATATATCTTCAAAAATAAAAACCTATTATCATAGGAGTACTCCTTAACAACAGAATCGAGTGTGGCGTCGATGAAACCCTTATCTTTGAGTATGTTAACTATAAGTATTTTATCCTCTTCGAAATCTTCCTCTTTGAATAAACCGTCTCTTAAAAAACCTTTCTCTTTTGTCTTCATCTTAGATTTTATCTGCTCATCTGTAATCTTATAGTTTCCAATAATCTCTATCCTTTTTATCCTTACAGATTCATTCTCCTTTATGAAAAGGAAAAGGTTGACCTCTCCATTCTGATTTTCACCTATTGAATCTTTTATCTCAACATTGAGAAAACCTTTTTGGTGATAAACATTCTCTATCTCTTTTTTAATCTTAAAAACCGCATAATCGTTTAAAAAATCTCCCACCTGAACCGAAAGTGAGTCTGTGAGATCTTTTTCTTTAACTTTCCTGTTACCTTTCAAAACTATCTTTTTCAATCTTGCATTCTCTTCAACAATTATTTTAACTATTCCATTTAAATCTTTATTTTCACTTTTAACCTCAACCTGTTTGAAAAAACCTGTTGAAAAAAGATCCTTTATTGCGTTCTCTACATCTTTATCTGTAAGTGGTGAACCTATATACAAACCTGATCTGTTTATAACGAACTCTTTTGATGTAAAGTTGTTTCCCTCAACCTCTATATCGAATATTCTATCTATTAAAATCTTCTGGGGATAAGAGATTAAATATAAACAAAAAAGTATAAAGAGATAAAAAAATTTTTTCAAATTTCCTCCTCATGCTGTTTTATGATTTCTCCATAAAACACACCGATATTATCTTTTATAATGTCAAAAAAGATTTCATTATGTGTTGTGAACTTGTCATGTAGGATCTCTTCGGTAATAAAATTCTCAATATTCTCCTGAATGACTCTTGAAACGTTTCTTGCTCCGAAATTTCTATCAAAACTTTTTTTGGCTAGATAGTCAACAACCCTATGGGAAAAAGATATATTGTAACCTTTTTTAGAATATACCTCAGATAGATTCTGTAGATTTTTTAAAGTTATTTCCCTTATATTCTCCTCTGTCAAACTGTTAAAAACTATTATCATGTCGAGTCTATTTAAAAATTCAGTTTTAAAACTCTTTTTTACCTCTTCCATTATACTTTTCTGGAACTTTTCCTCATCGAAATCCTTCTCAGAAAAACCTATACCCTTTTTGAATATATTTTCAGATGTTCCAATGTTGGATGTGAAAACAATTATCGTATTTTTAAAATCTATAGTTCTATGATAGGAATCAGTTAAAATACCATCATCGAGTATCTGTAGAAAAATATTATAAACATTTGGGTGGGCTTTTTCGATTTCATCGAAAAGAAGGAGTGAAAAAGGATTCCTTTTCACAAACTCTGTTAACCTGCCACCCTCCTCATAGCCAACAAAGCCAGGGGGTGAACCTATCAATTTTTGAACTTCATGTTCAAGTGAATACTCTGACATATCGAATCTCATAAAAGAATCTTTCTTTGTGAAAAGTATGGAAGCCATCTTTTTTGCAAAGAATGTTTTTCCCACACCTGATGGACCAAGAAAAAGCATAGAGATTCTCGGTTTTACTGGATCTTTTATTCCAAGGAGAGTCAATTTAACCGCTTTTGAAACTTTCGTTATAACATGTTCCTGCCCAACTATCTCCTTTCTGAACTCCTGTTCAAGTTTTATTAGATCGTTCTGTATATCCATATTAAGTTTATCTACAGGTATCCCGGTCCACTGTGATATAACCTCTTTGACAACTTTCTCGTTAACTTTTAATCTATTTGCTCTTTTCGAGATACCTTCCTTAAGTTGTTTAATCTTTTTCTCTATTTCCAGTTGTTTTGTTCTCTTTTCTCCAGCGAGTTTAAATTTGTTTACCGATGTAAAAAACTCTTTCTCTTTAATTATTTCGTTCAACTCATTATTTAATATTTCAAGTTGTTTGTTAACTTTGAAAGAGAAATCCATATTCACCTTTGAACCTGATTCATCTATAACATCTATAGCCTTGTCTGGCAAAACTCTATCGGTTATATAGATTTCAGAAAGATAGACTGCACTTTTTAAAGCATCATCCGTATACTCAACGTTATGGAATTCTTCATACTTGTTTTTGACATGGTATAAAACCTCAAGAGTTTTTTCAACACTCATTTCTTTGATATCAACTGGCTGGAATCTCCTTTCCAATGCACCATCCTTTTCAATATATTTGTGGTATTCGGAAAGTGTTGTAGCACCTATACACTGTATATCACCCCTTGAAAGTTGAGGTTTAAGCATATTGGCGGCATCTATCGAACCTTCGGCAGCACCTGTTCCAATAATTACATGAAGTTCATCTATGAAAAGTATAATATTTTTGTTCTCCTCGATCTCTTTGATAAGATTTTTCAACCTTTCCTCAAATTGACCCCTATACTTTGTTCCAGCAACAAGCATTCCAACATCAAGCGATAGAATCCTTTTGTTTTTGAGATTCTCTGGAACCATATTTTTAACTATTCTCTCAGATAGGGCTTCAACAATGGCTGTCTTACCTGCTCCAGGTTTTCCTATTAAAACTGGATTATTCTTCTTTCTTCTTCCAAGAATCTGTATAATCCTTGCTATCTCCTCTTCCCTACCATAAACTGGATCAAGTTTATTCTCCCTTGCGAGTTTGGTTAGATCCTTGCAAAGATAATCAGCAAGAGGTGTTGAACTCGTTTCATCTATACTTATACTACCCTTTTCCTCATAATCTTTTATTCTCATCCTGAAATTTGGATTCTTAACAAGATTTTTAAATGTCTGAGCGTTAAAACCAACAGAATCGAGTGATTCTTTCGATTCTGGGTTCAGGTGGTAAATAGCGATAACAAAATGTTCAGGTTCAATGTAAATATCCCCATTTTCAAGTGCTATCTTTTCAGCCTCTTCGAAAACCCTTTTCGTTTCATCAGAATCGGTAACATCGAAAGTTATATTTTCAACATTATCTTCAACTTTTCTTACGTACTGTCTTAAAATACCTTTTAAAATATCCAAAACCTCTGGACTTTTACTTTTTGTTGAGTTGATTATATAGTTGTTGGTTGCAAGATCCCTATCAGAAATTATAGTTAAAAGTATATCGTAAGGCTCAACTTTAGACCTGTTAAGTCCTCTTGTCCTCTGTTCACTTTTTTTTAAAATTATACTCATCCTTCTTGAGAAATTCAGTTCCATAAAACTCCTATTTTAAATAAATATAATAACAGAAAATAGTTAAATATTCAATATTGTTTATTAT
>LDZU01004211.1_pt1 | contig 47335 bp, 55 predicted proteins | sample 615531 | NCBI WGS metagenome assembly LDZU01 (sample SAMN03408293, study PRJNA278302) | terrestrial metagenome | isolation source: oil reservoir sample SB2 | place: USA: Alaska, North Slope, Schrader Bluff formation | collected 2011-09 | reverse complement strand
TAGGGTGATACGCAGCTTGAGTGAGAATAGACACGTAGTGGTGATCGAGCATGATCTGGCAGTGCTTGATTTCCTAGCAGATAACGTCAATGTTGTCTATGGCGAGGAGGGAGCATATGGTGTGTTTACACAGGCTCGACAGGTAAGAACGGCGATCAATGTGTATCTCAATGGTTACTTGCCGGAAGAGAACATACGTTTCCGTGACCGTCCCATCATGTTCACAGTTTCGCCGCCGCGGGAAGAGTGGACAACCGAAAATCTTATCTCATATGATAGACTGAAGAAGGATTTTGGAAATTTCACCCTGGAGGTAAGGGCAGGGAAGGTCAAGATAGGTGAGTCTGTAGGCATAGTTGGACCGAATGCCACAGGTAAGACCACCTTTGTTAAAATGCTCGCAGGAGTACTGGAGCCAGATGAAGGGATGATTGATAACGACATTAGAGTGTCCTATAAACCACAGTACATCACACCCGATTTCGATGGCACGGTGAAGGATCTGCTTTATACTTCTTCATATGAAATGATACAGTCCGGATTTTTCCAGACAGAAGTTATAGAACCTCTTGCCCTAAAACACCTTATGGAGAAGAGGGTAAAGAACCTCTCAGGTGGAGAGCTGCAACGCGTGGCTATCGCTTTGTGTCTCGCCATGGACGCCGACATGTACTTGCTGGATGAACCATCCGCCTATTTGGATTCCAACCAAAGGATGAACGCCGCGAAGACCATTCGTAGGGTCATGGAAAAAAGCGGCAAAAGCGCCATGGTCGTAGACCACGACATATATTTCTTGGATATGGTATCTGACTCGCTAATGGTATTCAATGGAGAGCCTGGCAGACGAGGCATGGGTGAAGGACCCATGGACATGCGGGAAGGAATGAACCGTTTCCTAAAAGATGTCGACATAACATTCCGCCGTGATACAGACACGCACCGTCCCCGTATAAACAAACCGGATTCCCGTCTGGACAGAGAACAAAAGAGCAAAGGGGAATATTACTATAATTGAATCGACAGGACACCTATCGTAGCCAATGTAGTGAGGGTACAGGCAATAAGGACTCCAATGCTGATAACAAGAACCGATTTACGCATATCTAGTTGAAAGAGCCAAGCAAGCAACGTTGCCGTCCACACGCCTGTCACCGGCACAGGTATGGCTACGAACACCAACAATCCCAACTCCTGCCAACGCTCCAATACCCGACTGTCTTTGCTTGAAACCTTTCTTACACAGGCCTCATAGACACGCCTTATCACATCAATGTTACAGAGCCATTTAGTATATAGTACGCTAAGAGCAAAAAATATCAGAGGGCATGCTAGTATATTGAAGGCTGCACACCATAAATATGCAGCGAGAGGATCAAAGCCATAGGCTATCGCCGCTGGTATGGTATATCTACCTTCCCAGAACGGGAGCATTGAGAGTGCGGCCAACAAGATCCAATCCATAAAACCACTCATAGAAATCCCTCGCAACTCATAAGAACAAAATGGTTAGGTATACGAAATAGATCGTAAGGAACACCATCCCTGCGATGCGCCTGACGCCTCCTTTGAACCTTATAGATAAGAGAAGTAGAAGAGATAAGAGAATCATCAATGGAAACTCTAAATAAAGCATGCCCGTAGGTACGACTATCGTGGCGTTAACGGCCGCCAATCCCATTACGAATAAGGAATTGAATATATTTGACCCAATAATATTGCTAAGAGCTATCTCAGTCTCTTTTTTGAAGGCCGCCATAACGGATATCGAGAGCTCTGGGAGGGAGGTACCAATGGAAACCACAACCAGGCCAATAATAAGTTCGGAGACACCCAAGGTATTTGCCAACTCCACAGCTCCCTTTACAAAGAACTGTGCACCCAATATTAAGAGAACTAGAGAGACCAGCAATACTACCAGATTTTTGAGGACATTGTCTTCAATATCTACGAGCATCTCATGATCGGCAATCTCCCTCTTTGGGTCCTGTTTTGATAGAGAATATACTATATAGGTGAACAGAAACATTATTATCAAAAGTATAATCCCTTCTGAGAGGCTCAGTTCGCCTGTAGTTGCCATCAGTGTAAAGAGTATAGCCGCCAATAGCATGACCCAGACTTCAAACCTGACGGTATCAAAACGGGTGGAAATGGGGTATATTATGGCTGCCGCGCCTATTACAAGTGCAATATTCGCAATGTTGCTGCCTACTATATTCCCCAGAACGATATCGGGAGAGATGGATGCCATAATCGCTAAAGCGGCCTCAGGAGAAGATGACCCGAATGCTATAATAGTCAGACCTATGACAAAGGGGGAAACCCCTAGGCTAAGGGCAACCTTTTTTGCCGAATCTACCAACCAATCGGATGAAAAATATAAAAGTATGAAGCCTAGTGGCAGGCCAAGCAACGCTAATGACATTCAGCCGATCAACTTTATAAAACTATATTAAGTTTTTTTTGGCTATATATAAAACTAATTCAAGAATACTGGAACAAAGCTTATATTTATAAAGACGATAGGAGGCACATGTTAGGGCGGGCAGACACGCATATTCATACAAAGTACTCTGGTTTTGCAAAACTTGGACCGCTCACTTTCCCAGAATCGGCTTCTGACCCGTATGATGTTGTGAAACACGCACGCAGACTGGGTGACGATGTGATATGTATCACCGATCATGATACTATGACCGGCGCATTCAAAGCCTTGGAAGCGTCACGAGAGTACGATGACATCGATGTCGTCATGGGTGAGGAGATAACAAGCAGTGATGGGGAGATCTTAGGTCTATGGCTGAATGAAGAGATACCGCCTGGAATGAGTGCCGCCGAGACTATTGATGCCATCCGTTCTCAAGGAGGATTGGTGGTCGCCCCACACCCTTTCAGTCTTCACATACATTCACTTCAAGAGATGATATTCGAACTCGACATAGACGCTATCGAGACTCAGAACGCCGGCCACATAGATTCATGGACAAACAACCATGCCCGCTGCATTGCTGAGATGTACAGTGGCCGCTGGGCGACACTGGGTGCCAGTGACGCCCATTCATTACCTACGATGGGGCATGCATGGACAGAATATCGTGGTTCTGGCGAGGAGGACTTGCGAAAGGCTATACTGAAACATGAATGCTATGCCCGTGGGTACTCTGTCCCCATGGACAAAGCCATAGACTGGAGTATTGGTGTTATCATGCAGGCTGACATGCAGATAATACGCTCTATACTAGGACTCATACGTCCGCATGACACCGACGATCCGGTAGAGCGAAAAATAATGGCCACACCATTCTCCAAAAAATTCGTAAACCTAATAGGTTCCTTCTTTTTCCTTTTGCCGCCGGTTCCTTATTTAGCAACTATAGCAAGTCAACATTGGTTTGCCAGACGTTCCAAAGAAAAGATCCTGTCAATATCATCAGCCCCCTCTTCGCCCTCCGTCGACCTTAAGCCTTTAGAGATAACTGTCAACGAGGACCTAGTAAGGGAATATAAACACTGATGAATGCTATTCATACGCGGTTAATAGCATGTCCTAGTCAAAGAATTCCAAAACCAATATCATTATCATAACGAAATAAATAAAACAAGACGCATTCACGATCCTAAAAGATCACTCTATAAATTCTATTGATTCCTCAGCTACCTTCAGCGCCAGAGAACGAGACATCAGACCGCTTTCCAACCATGCGGCATTAAAAACCGCTACAGGGGCAAGGCATGTTGGCGTTAAATGTTCCACAATACGTGGATCCATGATTCGGCTCATGGTTATATTTCCTAAGTCAGCCATGCTGAGGGTGCCAAGCTGATCACCGTATTCTTTTACCTTTTCACAATCAGAAACAATATCAACGTCCATAATGCCATCATCCCTCATCGTTACCTTGACGTAATGAGTACGGTCACACAATGTTGCGTTCACTTTTACTGTTGCCATACCAACACCACTTCTATATATTTTGAAATACTATTATTTCCTAGCAAAATGATGGCCATGAAACGTCTTGTTCGATCGTTGCATCACGGCACCATTTCTTTAAGGTTACTTATGATAGTATTCAATTTAGAATATCTAATACCAACGATTCACAGTACGAGATTCAAAGGTTATCGCTAAAATAGGGTGTAAACAAGGTGAACATAATGATTATAGAAATTTTCGGTAGCGGTTGCTCAAAATGCAAGAGACTGGAGCGCAATACCCGGGATGCTTTAAAAGAGCTCGGCATCGATGCCGAGTTGCGGAAGGTGGAGGATTACGATGAGATGGTTGATAGAGGTATTATTATGACTCCTACATTAACGATAAACGGCAAAACCTACGTCTCTGGAAGAGTGGCTACCATAAAGGAGATAAAAAAGATCCTTCAGGACCTTTCATAAGATTTCAAAGGGGTTGTGTCACTTTGTATCAGTGACCATTATGAGATGCCAACCGAACTGTGTGCGTACTGGCCCCACCACAGTACCGGGTTTTGCCTTAAAGGCAGCATTTTCAAACTCAGGAACCATCTTTCCGCGGCCAAACCACCCTAAGTCCCCACCGTTCTTAGCTGAGGGACATTCGGAATATTTCTTAGCCATGCTTTCAAAGGTCTCACCACCATTGACAAACTCCATTATCTCTTTGGCCTTCTTTTCGCTCTGTACAAGAATGTGGGAAGCCCTTACCTGCTTTACCATGCGGGAAAGAACGCTACCTTGGATGATAAATCCTTCCATTGAGTAAGATTGATTAATAACGGCGAACATTGATTGTGATATGCCGCGTATAGGAGATTTCTATAAAGTAGTGGTCTTCCTGCCCCCAGAGTATAGGGAAAAAATCATGGAGGCCGTGAACTCCGCTATGGAGCCGATCTATCCTCATTATGATATGGTCTTCAGCTATCAGATGGTTAAAGGTTGTTGGAGACCGCTAGCGGGTGCCAACCCCTACCAAGGAAAAGTGGGCCGGTTAGAGGAGGCAGATGAGTTGCGCCTAGAGTTTGCCATCCGAGCCTCTGACCTAGACAAGGTGGTAGACGCTATAATGAGCGCCCACCCATATGAGGAGCCTGGCATAGATATCTATCCATTCATACCCGGCCGAGAGATCGTCGGGTCTTAATTTTCCTTAGGGCGAAGAGTAAAGATCATATCAAAACCGCGCTGTAGGCGGTGGATCTTAAGGCTGTTAAGTCGCAGAGAAAGCTCCTCAGGCTGCAGTATACCCTTATCTACAAAATCATGAAGCAGCCTCTCTGCGAAATCATAATCTCCATCCACCCCTACAACTATATCTATTAGACGATTCCGGCAGGCCATTTTTTTAGGGATGTTACCATTATTCGCCTCGATAAGTTTTTCAGTCAGCTTTGGGAACATCTCCAATGCTATAAAACATACCTCTTTCGCCTCCTCATACTGCTCTGATTCAACCAAAGCAGTAATGAGCTCCTCCATCAAAAGGAAGGACGTCATATCCTCCGGTCCAATGTCTATACCATATGATGCTACCAGCATTGCGAAGTTGTAGTTCTCTTCTTCGTTGGAGGCACGCGCTATAGCAAGTAAAAGATCACGCGCATTCTCCGTGATGCCTACTTTGTTGAGATATCTCAAAAATATACGTTTTTCCTCATCCTTCAGGCTTGTGTACCATTCTTCTAAACCTAAACCAACGAGTGACTTGGGGATGTCTTCCTTCATATCAAGCGCCGAGGGTTAATGTAACATTACCTTGATAACACTATCACCCGGGTCGCACAAACATTAAATTCATCCCAACCCCTGGCAATGACTATGTCTGAAGATGAGAATAACGCATCCGTTGAGGCGCTCAGAAAAAAGATCGCAGATGAAGCCTCAGAAATAGCCGAAAGGGTTGACTTAAAGAAGAAGCATAGTCAAGAAAGATTGCAATTGGTAATAGCCACACTGAGTACAGCACTCGTCTGCATCGTGGCAGGTGCGATAATATATGGTTAACGCTTCTGGCGAGCGCGAGGGGATTCGAACCCCTGACCTGCAGCTTAGGAGGCTGCTGCCATATCCTGGCTAGGCCACGCGCCCATCGTAAAGATTAAAAAGATTGATTTAATAGTTTCTCTTTTCCGGCTCACTCATCTGAGTTGTCGGACGCTTCCTCAACCACCTCAGACTCTTTAGAGTCGTCCTCATTCGATATCTTTGTCCATTCCTCGATGAAACGGACAGTATCCACACCGAAGGTCTCACGGAGAGCTGAGACCAGCCTGAAACGCGCCATAGGCCAGTTCTGATCGAACTTGCAAACTTCGGATAACTTTACGTCTACACTGTCATCTCTGATCTCAAAATCAAAGCCGTCTGAGGTGCCATAATTGAGGTCCAACAAAGCTTTGGCCTTCTCTAAGGGGTCCTCAATTATCTCGGTCACAGTGAACTTATATTTCAGCGTCTTACCAGCCAAAGGGCTGTTGAAATCGACCCTGACCCTTCCTGCATGTACAGAGGTCACCGTACCTTTGCGGTTACCAATCGTGACCTCAAGACCTGGATAGGGCTCGACGTCTTTCTTACGAAATTCACGAATAGGCAATAACTCAATGAGCTTAGGATCTCTCTCACCGCCTGCAAGTTCTGGGGGGAGTATAACTTCTCTCTCCTCTCCCACTTCAGAGTCAATTATAGCGTCCTCTAACCCTTTAAAGAGTCCTCCGCTCCCTACCAATACAGGCATGGGAGCGTATTTATATTGCTCATTATAAATGCCTGCTTCCTTTGCTTTTTCCTCATTGCTGGTATCGAAAAGTGTGTTATCGTCTACCAGATAAGCCTCATACTCTATGCATACTACATCGCCGTTCTTAATTGCCATAAATTTCACCAATTTATAATATATGAATAGGTACGACTCACCGACAAACTTTTACCCATAATAAAGCTTTTGGTAAGCCCAGATACTGGCAGCGATCAAAGGAACCACTTAAAATAAGGACAAATGATAAGAAGGGGATGCTAAATATCCTGCAGCATGCCACCATTGCTTAGCCAGGTAGAGCGGCTGACTTGTAATCAGCAGGCCGAGGGTTCGAATCCCTCTGGTGGCTCCATCTTCTCTATCTTAACCAAGGAAAGGGGTGTGGATAATCCCCATTTTTGAATGAAGATAAAGTTAAGGATAACTTTCAGGGCAAAACAGGTAAGATATAAATGCAAATTGTCACTGATCTCAATTATATCTAACTGATTAAGCATCAAAATCTTATCGATAAAAGTTGGCCAATACAATAAACAAGACTTGAAGGTGTGGCACTCTGGTGCTTACCAGGATTGCAGAGGAGATTCGGAGCTAGATGGGAAACAGAAAGAACAACTACCCCAAAAATAATGAAGGGTGCCCATATCTTCCTGGGCTTTCATAAACAGCCTAAGCCTGTCGGGCCTCTACTGTCTCTTCCGCATTCTGTATGGTACGACTGAGAACCGAATACGCATCGATCATGCTGTCCTTGCTGACCACGAATATTGTGTCCGTATGACAGCTTATAGTCTCCTCGATGTTTATTCCGGCATCAGAGAGGTTGTTTATCAAGTAAGAGATGACACCACTGGTCTCCACAATGGCCTCAGGGCTCTTTACTGATATCTCTACAAGATCGTCACGGACTTTAATGATATTGAACCTCCCCAATGTATCCATGATACGGTCTCTGAGCATTTTATCGCAGATAATCGTCACAGCGCTGGTGCTCTGCACGATCTGCATGATCGATTTCTCATTCCAGAGGTCCCTAAATAGACTGTCCATCTTATGCATCACAGCCCAATCATTTTTGGCGGTGATTATACAAAGCTTGGTCCTCATTTCCAAACGACTGTCTTTGAGAATCTTAAGTATCTCCCCCTCATGATCGCTACTGCCCAGCTTTTGGGCATATCGCCTGCAGGCTATCATAACTGCTTCCTCATTGCTAATGTTTAGCTCCTTCATTATCAGTCTTGTCAATGAGGAATAATTAATAAGGCCCTTCGAAACACAGTCCTTGATGCTTGGATGTGAATCTATGTAAACCCGCGTTCTCTCAGCAACGCTCTCCTTGGACTGCACATTTGACATAAATGTAATAATGATTTTCGTCTATTAATATGTAATATATCATACAAAAAAAAAGAAGAAGGGAAATATTCCGACAAATTGTCATATAATTTCCATATAATAATTAAAAGTGTCCAGGAATTTCTGTAAAGAGGAGTCACTAATCACAAGAGGGGGAACAAGCCTGACAACATTTTCAGCACACACATTAATCAGGATTCCCCTTTCCATAGCAAAGGTTTGTAGCTCCTTTGCGTGCCCGGGCATCTCGATACCTATCATGAAACCTTTGCCGCGCACATCAATCACAGGACCGCCTATAGATGCCTTAAGGGTCTCAATCATTTTTTCACCGGCAATCCGCGCACGTTCGACCAGATTTTCAGATTGAATTGTCCTAATCACAGAGAGAGCGGCTGCAGACGCCAGGGGACTGCCTCCAAAGGTTGTGCCATGACTGCCGGGAGTGAACGATTTGGAGATTTCCTCACTGCTAAGTATACAACCTATGGGAAACCCCCCTCCTAGACCCTTAGCCAAGCTAATTATGTCCGGTACCACACCGAAGTGTTGGAACCCGAACCATTCACCGGTTCGACCAATGCCTGTCTGAACCTCATCTACAATCATTAGGGCTCCCTTCTCGTCGCATAGGTCGCGGGCAGTGTGGAAAAACTCACTCTTGCAAGGGCGTATTCCCCCCTCACCCTGGATTGGTTCCAGAATAACCGCTGCTGTCTTAGAGCCTATTGCAGATTTTAACGCCTCAACATCATTCAGTGGTACATAATCCGCAAAATCTCCCAACAGCGGTGAGAATCCCTCTTGGTATTTACTCTGTCCAGTTACTTTAAGAGCAGCCGCTGTCCTACCATGAAAAGAGTTCTGGATAGCCACCACTTTATCTCTTTTCGTATGACGGATAGCGAGTTTGAGGGCCGCTTCGTTGGCCTCTGCACCAGAGTTGACGAAGAGAGCCTTGTCTAGACCATTCGGCGATATGGCACAGAGGGCTTCCGCCAGCTCGACCTGTTCCTTTATACGGTAGAGGTTAGATACGTGGATTAGACGAGAAGCTTGTTCGCAAATCGCAGATATCATGGCCGGATGGGAATAACCAAGAGAGTTTACTGCTATGCCCGCCACTAAATCTATGTATTCACGACCATGTAGGTCGTAGAGGAATTCCGCGCGACCATGACTGAATGCTATGTCCATCCTTCCATAGTTCTGGAATAGATACTTACGGTCCATCTCCTTCAAAGTCTCAATGTCCATTCCGTCACCCCTTCACTATACGTGTACCGCTATGGTTGTCGTCCAGTATCTGGCGCAGAAGGTTTCCGGCTTCCTTTCCACCTAGCATATAAGTCGAGCGTACACCGGCATTTAGAGCGAGACGACAGGCTTCTACCTTGGGTACCATACCCTCCTTCACCACACCTCCGGATATGAGCTCATCGATCTGCTTGATCGACACTTCCCGGATCAAAGAATTTTCATCATTGACATCTGTTAGTATGCCTGGCACATCTGTTATAAGGATCATCTCCTCACAATTCAGGGCGGCGGCGATATGGGCGGCGGCGGTAGCAATACCCGAGGCATGGCAGAGAAAGCCGAGGAGGGCTGTCTCGAACCGTGCGATATCCCGGTAGTACCCCTCGATCACCATCACCGGCTCGCCTTCATAGAAGATCGATCCCTCGGGCATCGAAAAGACCGTCACCGGCTTGCCGTCAAAGAGCTCCATCACCGAGTCGAGCCCCGCCAGGATGCCAAATCCGAGCGGAAGCGACGCAACCGAGACCTCCATCACAACGAACGGGTTCACCCCTGCCTTCTCAAGCACCGCCTCGCAACGGGGGAAGTAGATGTCGGTGCAGCCACCGCTCTGTATCAGATCAGGATCAAGACTCCCAAACCGGCTCATGGAAGTACAGATGAACGCAATCGGATAGAAAGATTGCGAAGGGTACCGGGGAGAGGGGAGGGGGGACATAGGGGAGTAGATGAGAATATGAGTCTTAACGTTATAGCCCTCTAAAAAACCGAAATATGTATATTCAGAATTAAAGGAGATGATTAGAGATATTCGTAGAAATCAACAGGATCAATTTTTGCCAACTTTAACACACCCCTTAAGGTTCCGATTTTCAATTCGCTATGTAATGGAACAACAGTTCCTATCTTTCCTGTTAATGTCATCTTGGAGAGTCTCACATGGCTCCCGGTTTGCCCACTTATCCCAAATCCATATTGTTTTACGAGGATTTTTATAACCATCTCACCTGAGATAGGTTTATACCCGGACACCTTCGGGCACCTCAAATGTGGTAATAATTGGCCGCCTGAAATCTTCCAGTGGGAACTCTTCAAGATACAGCTCAGTTGCTTCCTTAAGATTTGCAATGGCTTCTTCGATTGTAACACCCTGGCTCACAGTTCCCACTTCCGGGCACTCTGCGACATACATGTCATCATCCTTAAAGAGCACTGCTGTGAAAGTCTTCATGAATGTATCACCATGATTCATCTTCCTTTATAGATGATAAGAGTGTCCACGGTCCATAGTAACAAAAAGGCTCTCTTCTGAGAGGGGAGTCATCATCAACCCCCCAACTGCCAGTGAAATACCAGGAACTCCTTATGGAGCAACTACCCCCCCACACCATTACCAGAGAACGGTCCCAAATACTAATAAATACTAATTACCACTAAATTAGTAGTTAGCAGGAATTGGAAAAATGAAAAAAGTCCAGAAACCCCCTCCCGAGAATAATCAGCAATCATCGCAGTATGCGCGAGCCATCTGCGGAGATGAGGGGGTCGAAGACGAGGTGCGCGAATATAACCGCAGGTACCTCTCCTTTGACGAATTGACATACAGGGTACCGGATCAGAAGAGAAGAGAACTCATCTGGCACCTGATGAAGGCTCACCGGAGACTTCAGTACGAGACGATCCCCTATCCCCCGCTCCCACTCATCTACTCCCTCACTCCCGATATCGCAAAGAACCTGCATACCTATGACAGGTACCTCTCCGGTACACTCAGGATCAAGAGCAATGAGATCCGGCCGGAAAAATACTACATCATCAACGCCATGATGGAAGAGGCGATCGCATCAAGTATCCTTGAAGGCGCTGTAACTACACGCAAGAAAGCTCAGGAGCTGCTGATCTCAAAGAGAAAGCCAAAAAGCACCGATGAGCAGATGGTGGTCAACAACTATGAGGCGATGCAGTATATCCTTACTCAGAAGGATGAGCCGATCTCCCGGGAAATGATCTGCGAAATTCAGCAGATTGTCACACACAATACCATCAATACAGAGGATGTCGGGGTATTCCGGGATAATAACGAGATCGTCGTTGCCGATGCCACAACCGGAGCAATCCAGCACACCCCACCGGATCACCGGGAGATCGGGGAGATGATCGGAGCCTTCTGCAGGTTTGCCAATTATGATGATGAGGAAGCAGGGAAACCAGATGGTATCTCTATCCACCCGATCATAAAGGGAATCATCCTCCACTATCTCATCGGGTATATCCATCCCTTTGCCGACGGCAACGGGAGGACTGCCCGAACCATCTTCTATTGGTATCTCCTCTCACGGGGATACTGGCTCTTTGAATACATGGCAATCTCGCGGGCCATCCAGAGAACGAAAAAACAGTACGCACGTGCCTACCAGAAGACCAGACATGATGAGATGGATCTGACCTACTTCATCAACTACAATCTCTCCTGCATCAACGAAGCCCTGCAGGATCTGCTTCACTATATTGAAGAGAAACAGGCAGAACAGAAGAGGGCCCGATCCATCAGCCGGAAGGTACCGGGGATCAATGAGCGGCAGGCAGATATTCTCCGCACCATGATTGAGCAGGCTGACGAATATTTCACCATTCGCCAGATCATGCAGATGCATGCCGTCGTCTACGAAACAGCACGAACAGATCTGCTCACGCTTCTGGAGAGAGGATTCATCAGGAAAGAGAAGAGAGGGAAAGCATTCGTCTTCATCTTCAATGAGGAGAGCGGCCTCTGGATATCTCCAGGTGTCTGCCTTCCAACAGGACTTTGATTACAAAACCGGATGATACATCATTCACTTCGCCAGGATAAGGACTGTTCCTGAAGCTCGGGAGCAGTATACGTATTGCGATACTGCCTGAGAGCCCCGGCCCAGGAAAGGCGAAGCGGTTTACCCTCTCCGGGTTTCTGTTTTCGAAGGAGCGAGGCAATAAAATCCTTTACCTCTTTCCGATTATCCGGCGAGAGTTCCTGTATGAGATCTTCAATTTCTGTCATATAAGGTGCAATTCCTGGATTGGACACTAAATGATGCCAGATGAAACATTCAGATTATGCGTATCAATTGTATATTGTCCAATGATAACAAGATTGTTTCTCTTCAGACAATGATATGCACCAGAATCATCACCACCCAACGACTAAAAACTACTAATTACTACCAGATTAGTAGTTGGTAATATCCATTCACCGGAAAATTACGAAAGAACGTCAGGACTGATAAACCCCCAAAAACAGCCCTATTCAAAAAACAGGGGAGAAGACCTGCCCCGCCAGATGGTGAAGGTGACCAAAACCATCGGCCGCACAGAGCACTGGAGCAAAAAGCCTCCCCCAGGAGGGTAATTATCTCTCTCGGTATAAGAGGCTATGTATCAACTTCATCAATACAAAATGATGCACAGAGAACAGTTGGATGGATGAATCCCACACAATGAGGCTTCCTGACTGTTGGGAAAAGCTGTTGGAGATCTGCTTCCCCGGAGTAAGAAATACAAATGCCCCGGATGTCCAGAGATCCATCAACCTTATTATGAAGGCAGGAGAGGAGAGATTATGGCAGGTTTTTCAGATTGGATGGATGGCCGGGTTCAGACGCTCGGCTGGATCGATATGGGGCTGGTGAAGCTCAGCGTCTTTGCGTTTGCGCTCATGGTAGCAAAACTCTGGGAGCCGATCCTGAGTCTTGAGTGGTACTGGTATGGAATCATCTTCGTTCTGGCAGCGGTTCCGCCGATCTTCAGGATCTTCAGGCAGAGATAGCCCCCGGAGAGTGAAATCCGGCTTTCTCATGCAGCATCCGGGATGCCGGACAGATGTATTCCGCAAAGGCAATCCGAAATCCCCCCTCAGCCCTCAGATCAAGATACTCCGGATCTATCATCATCACCCTGGAGAGTACCAAAAACCATCTCATTCAATAATCCTGAAGTGAAACACTACTTCAGATGGCAGATTACCTGGGGAAGGAGCAGAAACCATGCTCGGAATAATTGGTGGGACAAGCCTCCTCTTTGCGGACCTCCCCCCGCTTGAAGAGAAGGTGATTGCAACACCGTATGGAAAAGCAACCGTTTATTGCGGGGAGATCTGCATGGTGCCACGCCACCAGAACACCCTGCCCCCCCACAGGATCAATCACCGGGCACACCTGGCGGCACTGAAGATCATGGGCGTCGACCGGATCGTGGCATTCGGATCAGTCGGATCCCTGAGGGTGAAGTACCCCCCCGGCTCGATCGTCATCCCAAAAGACTTCATCAGCTGGGGCGGCATCCCGACATTCCACGACACCACCATCACCCACGTGATGCCCGGTTTCGATCAGGATCTGATCGTCGGTCTCAGCACCATCCACCCGGATATCATGATCGGCGGCACCTATATCCAGACGATCGGCCCCCGGTTCGAGACACAGGCAGAGGTACGGGCACTTGCAAAGATCGCGGATATCGTCGGGATGACGGTGGCAAGCGAAGCTACACTCGCAGCAGAGCTTGGCATGAAGATCGCCGCCATCTGCACCGTTGACAATTATGGAAACGGGATCGGCGACGATCAGATCAGCTACGACACTATCGTCGCTGCAGCAAAGGAAGGAAGCAGAAGGACGAGCATCATCCTTGAGAGGATTGTAAAGGAGTTTGGATAAGCATGATACCATTTAACGAACAGACATCGATTCTGATCAAAGGCGCCACCCATAACTGCAGAAAGACCGACATCTTCATCGATGAAGGAAAGATCCAGGCAATTGGAGAGGGGATCCGATCAGAGTACAAAGGCACAGCCGCATTTGAGATCGATGCGGGAGGCGACATCGTCCTGCCGGGGCTTGTGAACACCCACACCCACGCGGCAATGACTCTTCTGCGGGGATATGCAGACGACATGATCCTCTTCGAATGGCTCTCACAGAAGATCTGGCCACTCGAAGCACACCTCACCGGAGACGATGTCTACTGGGGGACACGGCTTGCCTGCCTTGAGATGATCAAAACCGGAACCATCGCCTTCAATGATATGTACTTCTTCATGGATCGGGCAGCAGATGCCGTCGAAGAGTCCGGGATGCGGGCATGCCTCGCTCACGGCTTCATCGATCTCTTCACAGAAGAGAAGCGTGAAGCAGAGATAAAAGCAACCATCGATCTCCACAACCATATCAAATCCAGAAACAACCCAAAGATCACCTTTGCCACCGGCCCCCATGCCCTCTATACCGTCTCGCCTGAAGGGCTCACCTGGTGTGCCGAGTACGCAAACGAGCATGATGCCGGCATCCATATCCACCTCTCGGAGACGAAGCAGGAACTCGATGACTGCATGAAGAACAACGGTGTCCGACCAGCCGCATACCTCGACAAATGTGGTATCCTGACCGACCGGACCGTCGCCGCCCACTGCTGCTATCTCGATGAGAGCGAATGCGAACTGCTTGGGAAGAGAAAGACCGCAGCATCCCACAATCCCGCAAGTAACATGAAGCTCGCAGGTGGAAGAGCAATCCCCTATAAGACATTAAAGGATGCAGGCGTTCCGGTGAGCCTTGGAACAGATGGCTGCGCCTCGAACAACAACCTCGATCTCTTCGAGGAGATGAAGATGGCAGCCCTCCTCCAGAAGTTCGCAACAGGTGATCCGACCATCCTCCCCGCAGCAGAAACAGTCGAAATTGCGTCAGGAGCCGGTGCTGAAGCACTGAGAACGGGCGGCGGCACCATCGCACCCGGATATGCCGCCGACATCATCCTGGTCGACAGGAACGCAATCTGCAATGCCCCCTTCCACAACCCAATCTCAAATATCGTCTATGCCTGCGGCGGGAACTCCGTCAGATCTGTCATCTGTGATGGCGCCATCCTGATGCATGACCGCGAGATCCCGGGAGAGGACGCAATCCTCGCCGGTGCAGAAGCAGCAGCAGTCGCACTGGTGGCCCGGAGAGAAGAAGAGATAAAAAACCAATCCTGAAAAACCACTTTTTTTAAAGATCTTATCCGCCACCTGCCGGGGGAAAGAGGACGATGATATCGCCGTTGTTGAGTCTGGTATCAAGACCATCGAGAAAGCTGATATTCCGGCCGTTTATCAGTATATTCACAAAATCCTTCAGCTCCCCCCTTCCATCCCGAAAGATCTCATCAGACAACCCCGGGTACTTCTCCATAAGAGTTGAGAGGAGATCGGAGATGGATGAATTCTCCTGCATCTCCTCTGTACACTTTGCATCCATGATATTCCTGAGCGTGGCAAATGCCTTGACAGTTACCTGCATGCTGAATCCATCTCCCTGTATATTCAGTCTGTTCCTCTTTCCCAAAACCCCGCGGTGTATCAGAGGGATCAGCCCCGGTTCACCTCCGGACAGGGAACCGGGGGGATGCAAAATGATTATGCAAGACCAAGTTCACGCAGCTTCTCCTCTGTTGGCACACCCTCTGCATCCCAGCCCCGGACACTATAGTACTCACTGAGAAGAGGTTCACGCTCCCAGACCCGGCCCTTCGGACCGCCTTCCCGGAGTGGTTCGGTGAGCAGGCGTTTTGGGAGGGTATCATCTGCCTTTGTATAGCCGACCTTGATATTGAAGAGCTTCTGGAGGTTCCAGATCCGCTCTCCGATCCTGATGAACCCGGCGGCATCGAGATCAATTCCCATTGTGGCGGCGGTCAGATCGGCATAGTCGGTGGCATCAAGGGCAAATGATGTAAAGAGACACATGCCTGATGCATCAATAGCTGCCGAGAGATCCTGGAAGATCTGCACCCACCCGGCTTTACCCTCACTGGTGTAGGGATCAAGCTTCTCAGGTGCACCGAGCACCTCGGGGGAGATCATATATCCATAGACATGATCCCCTCCACGGTTTGATGTCGCATAGGAGAGGCCATGCCCCTGCAGCCCACGGGGATCATATGCCGGAAGCTCCTGCTTCTTCACACTCATCGAAAGCTCGGGGTGGCCGTGCCGTTCGGCAAAACGGTATGAGCCATCGGTCAGCTCAGCGCCAAACCCTTCCCGGAGACCGATCTGCCTGACCAGGTCGACAATACCAGCAGTATCTCCAAATTTCGGCCCATCTTTGATATAGCCCTTCTCCTGCATCTCCATGGCACAGGCAATGGAAGCCGGTGTGCCGATCGCATCAAGGCCGAGCTTGTTGCATTCCCATGCTGCTTTAATGACAGTATTGAGATCGTCAATCCCGAGATTTGCCCCAAATGCCCACATTGGCTCATATTCAGGCCCTTCATTGACGACACCATCAACGTCACAGATACGGGAACACTTCACAATACATGCGAAACACCCGGCATTCTTCTTCAGGACGGTCTCTGCCATCCGTTCACCGGAGATATTCTCAGCATTCTCGAAATGAGCGCTCTGGAAATTCTTCGTCGGGAGGATATAATTCTCATTGACGATATTGACGAGAACGGCAGTTCCATAATTGGTGAGCGCCTCACAGATACCATTCTCCTGAATTTTTGTTCTGATACGCTCTTTTACGGCATTTAACCGGTCTTTATCGGCCTCATCGATCCGGAGATCGCCTGTCGCAACAACGGCCTTGACGTTCTTCGAACCAAGTACCGCTCCCGCACCGCTCCGGCCTGCTGCACGATCATGATCGTTGATCACACAGGCAAGGAGACTCTTCTTCTCTCCCGCCGGACCGATACAGGCGATCTTTGCCTTCTTGTCACCAAGATCCGAGAGGAATGCATCGGTTGTCCCATGAACATCCATGCCCCAGTACGAGGAGGCATCCCGGAGTTCGGCGGCACCTTCGTTTAGGTAGAGATAGACCGGCTTTTGTGCTCTCCCTTCAAAGACAACAGCATCAAATCCGGCTTTCTTCATCTTCCACCCAAACGTTCCGCCACTGTTTGCCGACATCAGTGTATTATTGAGCGGAGATTTTGTGCTCACCTCGTACCGGCTGCCAAGAGGAATACCAGTCCCGGTCGTCGGACCGGATGCAAAGACGAAGATATTCTCAGGTGAAAGCGGATCAACGAGGGGATCCATTCTGTCCGAGATGATCTTTGTTCCAAATCCACGGCCGCCGAGATAATCTCTCTTGAGTTCGGCGGGTGTTTCCTGAATATCGATCTTCCCGTGTGTGAGATCGACCCAGGCAATCTTTCCGGCATATCCATCCATCTGTGTCATAACCAATACCTCCTGTAAATGAAGGACGGGAAGTAGACTCAGTTATCTATGCCCACCCCTCAGGGTACCTGACGGGCACCCTGATGTGAGCATTAAGTTGATTAACTTAATAAGGTTTTGGATACGGCAGGTTACAGCACAGGGAGATGCGCTTCGCAATGAGCAAAAGGAGCCGTAATTGTAAGATGTAAGCTTCAAAATCATTCTCTGGAGAGAGGCAGAGAGAGACCTGGCCGGGAACCCGGCTTTTGGAAACTATCATTCCTGGCTCTTCTCCCCCATGAGAATCGCCCCAATGAGATAGAAGAAGAGGGATGTGAGAGCCATCTGGATAAAAAGGCCTATCGAAAGGGCAATTGTGAACCAGATACCATATCCGGTTTCCCCGGCAGTTCCAACCAACGCTGCAATCGCATCAAAGAGCATCCCCGGAAGCGGCAGCCGGTCTGCAAAGAGTGGGAGCGGGCCTCCGTCCCGGATTTCAGGATTGACAAAGAAGGCAAAGAAGAACGGAATCTGAAGAACGGATCCAATGGAGAGTACAGTCAGCCGGATCTTTTGGGAGAGCTGCTCCTTCCAGAGGATATAAGGCAGGAGAAGGGCCGTTACAGAGATCAATCCATATGATCCGAGGATGGCAAATGTCAGCCCCATATCGGCCGGGCCCTGTGGGTACTGCATATCTGCCAGAAGACTGCCGCCAATTGTGCCGAGAAATGCCAGAAGAAGAACGGCTACATACAAATTCTGCCGGGAGCGAAACTGCACAACCATACCGAAGAGTCGATAGAGCAGAAACGGAGAGAGGAGAATCGCGGCGAGTGCAAGGAGAATGCGATAGACCATCCCAATCACCACCGGCCCATCAGCCACCGGTATGAGAAGAAGAGCAGTACAGCTCCCGTTGCAAGCGAGACAAAGGCCGCCCGATCGATTGAGAGGGAATGGAAGACCCGGATACCACAGAACGTCAAAATGACAAAGACGATGACCGGCAGCACAATCATATGGGTATTTGGAACGAGAAGAGCCGCCCAGGCCAATGGAAAAACAACAGCAAGAGCATAGATGGCGGTTTTCATCGTCATCTCAAAGCTTTTTCTCACATCAACAAAGAGCAGGAAGAAGTGCTCGATAAGGCTCGTTCCAAGCAGGACAACTGCCCCGGTGAGAAGCCCGCCAGCAAGGACAATAATGAAGGGAAGAAGAAAGAGGAAGCCACCGGCACCCCCCTCGTGAAGCATCATCAAAAATGATACGCAGTAGACGAGGATCACAATTCCGAAGTACAGGAGGAGATCCTTCCGGAGCGGTTTCTGTTCAATCTGCTGAAATGAACGGAGGATGGTGTTGAATATGGTTTTTGATGACATAGAGTACTCCAAAACCACGCTCAGGACTTCAGGTTCGATTCACGCTTCATTGCCATGTACATGCCAGCCATACCAAACAGGAGACCCACATAAAACATCATCCCCGCAAAACCCCGCTTTGCACCTTCCTCCCAAATCCCAATACAAAAAACCATTACCATCAGGATCAACAGGAACACCAGGATTTTGAGAAACATGATCAGACGCCTACGATCCATGGAACACCCCAGATATACCTGCCTGCATGCGGAAGATCTCCATTATTCTTTCCTCCCCTGTGAATCCTTTAATCTCCAGAGTCCGTATATGCAGAAGATCAGGATAAAACCGACAATGTTTGGGATTACACCCTCCATCAGCCAGCCAAAATCCAGCTGGAGAAGAAACGTTCCTGCCAGAAAGACAGACCAGATGAGATAGCCGTAAAAACTGCTCTTCAGTAGTGTTTCATTGTATCCCGGGCGGCCAAAGATATCCTCCCGCCTCATGTTAAGAATGCCGAAGAACCCGACAATAAACGGAATGGTCCCTATAAGTAGCCATTGGACAAATGATCCGGGCGAGAGTACCGAGTAAGGACCATGAAAAGTAAAGATCGTATTGAAGAGGATCAGAACCAGCACCAGAAATGCAACGAGGAAAACCCCATACAGGAGAGCAATCCTTCTCTCTGGGTCCTGTGTTTCCTCTTTTCGATCACCGGGAGCCGCCAGATTGGAATCAGGCATCTGCATCCCTCATAGATATCACGTAATGAAACCTTGATCTGATCTCTATTATACGTTCTGTCCCAATCAGCAAACTGTTGATCACCTCCGAATAATCTCCTGCAGCACCGTGAGCGTCTCGGCGGGCGTTCCCTTCCTCCCGACCAGCAGCACCTCCACCCGTTCGAGGAGCTGCCGGTAGTACTGCTGCCGGAGCTCTGCCTTGTATCTGCTCTTCACCAGCAGGTGGGGGTTGAAGTACGAGTTCGTCTCCAGCAGAAAGAGCGCCTCTTCAGTAGAGAGAACTCGTGTCTCCTCTGCATCAGGTGTCAGGATCAGGATGCGCCGGAGTGTGGTCAGCGGAAAGATCCGACCCTTGCCAATGGCCCACCGGAGATCCACCACCGCCCGGCCTTCGGCATCATAGTCGGATCGTTCCAGGAGCGGGGCAAACTCTGGCCAGGCAGCCGCCAGATCGGATCGGATATAGAAGTTCTTCTCACTCGAGTACGCAAGCGCCTCATCGCCGAAGATCCGAAAGAAGAACCAGTCATCTGCGATCACCCGGACAGCCGGGTCGAGGAGGAACCCGTACGTCTGGGTCGTCTTCCCGGCACCCGAAGTCCCGACAATCGCAAACCCCTCGCCACGGCGGTCAAGGCAGGCGCCATGGCAGGAGGCGATCCCGTGGCCGTCCTCAAGGATATCCCCGGCCAGTGCAAGGGCTATTGACTTGATCCACCCGTAATAGGTCATATTGAAGAGGAAGGCAGTCTTTGAGGCGGGATCGTACCGTACTGCATTCCCGGGAAACGCAGGATTTTCCAGGACATACAATCGCCCGTGCGATCTGATCGACTGGGATGCAAAGAAGAAGTTCTCAGAAAACCGAAGCCGCACGTGATTGGAATCTGTGAGCAGCTTGATACAACAGCCATAGATCTCAGCTCTCACTTCATACAGCTTTGAGTGGTTCAAAGCAGCAACAAGCGTTTCCTTCTCAGCCGAATCGATCAGAACAATCTCATACCCCATGATGAGGTAGTTGAGCCCTCAATTGATATGAATCTCCCCCCACGAAGAGAAATAGCAATACTCACTAAAATCACCCCGATAGAATCCCTAAGAACTGAAGCTACAGAATCGGTGACGCAGGAGATCAGGCACCCGAAAGGTGAGGAGGATGATCACGGGGGGGAAAGAACACCCTAATCCATGTACAATCGTCATTAAAACTGAAATAATAAGAAAAAAACCCACTCAAGCCGAAATAATGTAGGGAGTAGATACACCCAACGGGAAGGTGGAGAGACGAAGAGATCAGCCTCAGGCCGTCTCGACCTTCTCGGCATCCTGGAGGCCGAGTTCTTCAACTGCCTGCTGCCGCATCTTGAACTTCTGGATCTTGCCTGAGATCGTCATCGGGAAACTGTCGACGAACTTGTAGTACTTCGGCACCTTGTAATGAGCAATTTTTCCCTTGCAGAACGCCCGGATATCCTCCTCAGTCAGAATATCCCCGTTCTCGACCTTCACCCATGCCATCAGCTCCTCACCGTATTTGATATCAGGAACACCGATGATGTAGGCATCATCGATCTTTGGGTGGTGGTGCAGGAACTCCTCGATCTCACGGGGATAGATATTCTCGCCGCCCCGGATCACCATCTCCTTCAGGCGGCCGACGATCCGGATGTAGCCTTCCTCATCCATCACGCCGAGATCCCCGGTATGGTTCCAGCCATTTGGATCGATCGTTGAGTGGGTGGCGCTGGGATTATTGTAATAGCACTTCATCACCATGTAGCCGCGTGCACAGATCTCTCCGGGCTCACCACGGGGCAGAAGCCGCCGGGTCTGTGGATCGACGATCTTCAGCTCCGCATGCGGCATTGCCCGGCCAACCGTCGAGACCCTCCGTTCCAGCGGATCCTCGACGGTGGACATCGTAACCCCGGGTGAGGTCTCGGTCTGGCCATATACGATGACGATCTCGGACATATGCATCCGGGTATTCACCTCCTTCATCACCTCGATCGGGCAGGGTGAGCCAGCCATAATCCCGGTACGGAGCGTGTCAAGCTTGTACACATCAAAGTCAGGGAGCGAGAGTTCCGCGATGAACATCGTCGGGACACCGTGGAGTGCGGTGCACCGCTCATCCTGAACAGCCTTCAGCACCGCCTCGGCATTGAAGACCGGGGCCGGGAGCACCATTGTTGAGCCATGGGTGACGCAGGCGAGGTTTGAGAGGACCATCCCAAAACAGTGGTAGAACGGCACCGGGATACAGAGCCGATCTTTTTCAGAAAACCGCATCCCTTCCCCGATCACAAACCCGTTATTTAAGATGCTGTGATGGGAGAGGACGACACCTTTCGGGTACCCGGTTGTTCCCGAGGTGTACTGGATATTGATCGGATCATCAAACTCCAGCACCTCCTCACGCTCCTTCAACTCTCCGGGGGAGATATCCTCTGCCATCTCGTGGATCTCCTTCCAGAGGAACATCCCATCCTTCGGCTCATCTCCAAGGAAGATCACATTCTTCAGGTACGGGAAGGTATCCGAGTTGATCCTGCCGGCCCGCGACGATGCCACCTCAGGGCATGCCTCATAGAACATCCCGAGATAATCCGAGGTCTTGAACTGCCCCTGGATGATCAGGGTCTGCACCTCGGACTGTTTCAGGGCATACTCAAGCTCATAGGTCCGGTATGCCGGGTTGATGTTGACCATGATTGCACCAATCTTGGCGGTTGCGAACTGGACGATCACCCATTCCGCATAATTCAAAGCCCAGATCGCCACGCGATCCCCGCGCTCCACCCCAAGGGCCATCAGGCCGCGGGCAACAACCTCGACCTCATCAAGGAATTCCCGGTACGTATACCTGATGCCCTGATGAACCGAGACGAGCGCCTCGGTATCCGGGTATTTTACTGCGATCTGATTGAGCATTGCGCCAATCGTCTCTCCTCGCAGGGGTATATCCGACACCCCGCATGTATAGCTGCCTTCCACCATTCCTTAAGACGTACCGGCTCCAGAGGAAAAAAGATATCGAAATACGAGTTCGTAACTTATAAATTACGATACAGCCATTATTACAAGACAGGATCGGGGTCGTGGCCTAGTCCGGTATGGCGACGGGCTCCAGCGGTCTTGGCGTATGATGAACAATCGGGTCTGCTGATCGATTGAGATGATGACCCGTTGGAGCGCTGATGCTGATGTATCCGCTCATATGCTTGTCGGAGAGACCCGTCGATCGTGAGTTCAAATCTCACCGACCCCACCTTTCATTCTTCTAAAAAACGCTCTTTCTTTTATAGATCTTCGATCCATAGTTAAGAACAAGGCAGGAACTTTTGTATGTATTCAATAGGTGAAGCTTTAGTTGGCGATGGGCCTGAACTGGCACACATTGACCTGTTAGTAGGAGACAAGAACGGGCCGGTGGGATCCGCATTTGCAAATGCTCTCTCACAGCTCTCGGCAGGACACACCCCGCTGCTCGCAGTGATCAGGCCAAACCTTCTGACAAAGCCGGCAACCGTCATCATCCCGAAGGTTACCCTGAAGAAGGGCGAGCAGGTGAAGGAGATGTTCGGGCCCGTGCAGGCAGCAGTGGCAAAGGCCGTTGCAGACTGCCTCGAAGAGGGGCTCTTCAATGGCATCAACATCGATGAGATCGTGATCATCGCCAGCGTCTATCTCGCACCGGATGCAGAAGATTACAACCGGATCTACCGGTACAACTACGGGGCCATGAAACTCTCACTCTCACGGGCATTCGAATCCTTCCCTGACGAGAAGACGATCATCCACGAGAAGGACCGTGCAGCACACGGCGTCATGGGCTTCAAGGTACAGCGGCTCTGGAACCCTCCATACCTCCAGGTTGCCATGGATCTTGTTGACATGAACCAGGTCGGGCGTGTCTTAACAGAACTCCCGCAGAACGACCACCTGATCATCGAAGCAGGTACACCGCTGATCAAGCAGTTCGGCCTCTCCGTCATCGGCGAGATCAGGAAGATGAGGCCAAGCGCCTTCATCATCGCGGACCTAAAGACCCTCGATACAGGCAATCTCGAGACCCGGATGTGCGCAAATGCCTCTGCTGATGCAGTCGTCATCTCCGGCCTTGCCCCGATCTCGACCATCGAGAAGGCAGTCCTCGAAGCACGGAAGACCGGCATCTATGCAGTTGTCGATATGCTGAATGTCTCCTCACCGCTGAACCTGGTGAAGGAGCTTGCCAAGATCAATGCACTCCCGCATGTCATTGAGATGCACCGTGCAATCGATGCTGAAGGGAGCGACTATGCCTGGGGCGATATCCCGGCGATAAAGAAGGCAGCAGGCGGAAAGATCCTTGTGGCAACCGCAGGCGGCATCCGGGTGAATGTGGCAAAGAAGGCACTCGCCTCCGGGGCGGACATCCTCGTTGTTGGTCGTGCCATCACCGCAAGCAAGAACATCCACCATGCGGCAGAAGAGTTCCTCGAAGAGATCGATTCAGAAGAGATCGACCAGTTCCGTATCATGACGGACTTCTAACACTCTTTTTTCACCCCGAAAAACCCTTTTTCAGGAGGCATAGCCTCTTGGCAGAGGCGAAAAGAGTTCACCAGAGAAAAAAATCTCCGAAAAAATAGCAGGAAATATAGTCCCTAAAAATGAGGATCTCTCCTCACTTCACTCTTTAATCTCAACGAGGGTCACTTCAAAGACGAGCGTCTGCCCGGCGAGGGGATGGTTTGCATCGAGGGTCACTGCATCATCGTTGATCTCGGTGACACCCACTTCAATAACCTGATCTTCGCCGACCTGCACCTGGAAACGGTCACCGATATTCGGAGTGACATCCGGTGGGAACTGGTCCTTTGGCACCGGGAAGATCAGCTGGTCGTTCCGCTCACCATAGGCCTGGTCTGCGGGAATTTCAAGCCGCCGGGACTCGCCGGCTACCATACCTTCGATACCCTGGTCAAAGCCGGGGATCACCTGCCCTGCACCAACTTCAAACTCGAGTGGTTCACGCTCAAGTGACGTGTCAAAAACCTCGCCATCTTCGAGTGTGCCTGTATAGTGGATCCGAACAACGTCTCCAATTGCTGCTGCTGTCATACCTGAAGGCGTGTGGGTCGATATTATAAGTAAGAATCGGTCTTCCCAACGCTCCCTGAAAGAGAGAATACATAATCAATGAGTGCAATTCTCTCAGCATGGAGAAAAATCCTCTGCTGGTACAACACACAACCGCCCATGATTACCGGGAGAAACCCTTCGACCTTGCAATCCTCCCACTGGGCTCGCTTGAGAGCCATGGTGGCCACCTGCCCTTCGCAACTGACGCCTATACTGCCGCCATCCTGGCAGAAGAAGTAGCGAAGCAGATCCCGGGGGCAGCCGTCCTTCCGGTCGTCCCCTACGGCGTATCCGAACACTACCGTGACTTCTCCTTCACCGTCTCGCTCAGGTTCGAGACAGAGATAGCAATCATCGGGGATATCCTTGAATCCCTCCACCGGGAAGGAATCAGGCACGTCTTCATCCTCAACGGCCATGACGGTAACATCGCACCGATCGAGATCGCATCGAGAAAGGTAAAGGTCGCCCATCCCGGGATGAAGATCGCCACGCTCGGGGCCTGGTGGGAGACGATCGCCCCCCTCCTCCCTGAGGGATTCTTCGAGGTCTGGGAAGGTCTTGGCCATGGCGGCGAAGGAGAAACATCAATCAGCCTCGCACTCTTCGAAGCACTCTGCCAGATGGACCATGCAGCAGGACGGGTACCGGAGCTCCCGGATTTCGGTGAGATCAAATGGCTCTTCTCTGAGATAACCGATACCGGGGCAACCGGCGATCCCACGAAAGGGAGCCGTGAGAAGGGATTTATCATGAAGAAGGTGCTCGTCGATGCGATCGTCCGGATGCTGAAAGAACTCAATGCAACAGGCTGGAATTACGGATACAAAGCCTGAGATCAGATCGGGATCTTTGGGTTCAGGAGCACTTCATCCCCGCACCCGTGAAGCGAGACGGCAGCCAGCGCACCGATCACCCCGCGGCCGCCGGCGATCCTGATCCCTGATGCCTCTGCCAGTGACTTCGCCTCGTCGATATCAATACGATCAGATCTCGCTTTTGCCCCATAGGCGAGGAGCCGTTCAGGACGGGAGAGGCCGATCTTCACCGCAATACCCCAGTGCGGGGATGACGATTCTCCGGCAATAAACGAGGCTGCCTGGTCAATGATCCCCGGAATCTGGTGCTCTTCTGCTGCAAACTCGATCAGGCTGCATGAGTTGCCTGCCGTCTTCTCGGCAATCGCAGGCGAGAGCATCGCGACATGATGTGCAATCGGCATCACGCCATCCATCCTGCCGATATGCTGGAGGAGGGCATAGGCGAGTGCAAATGTCGCACCGTTCCCTTCAGTATCGGTATCATCGATCCCGATCGCCACCAGCCGGAGCGCCTTTGTATAGACATACCCCTCAACGATATTGCCGCTTCTGCGGGTATGCACCGCCTGCACACCGCGCGCACGTGACATCATCTCGGTCAGGGAGTATGAAGGTCCCCCAAACGACCGGATCGTCTGGATGATCTGATCACCATCCTTCCTGATTGCAACAACACTCACTGCCGGGAGTGGAGAGAGGCCGACATCCGCGGAAACATTTCCTAAATGCCCGCGTTCACGGAGGAGGGTCCCATCCCTCCGGACAGTGGAGAGGGCGCCGCCTGCCCGCCCGTGGTGGTGGCGGCAGAAGGCGGCGCAGCCTGAACTCATGCACTCATGGTAGATCTCGACGAGATCCTCATCACAGGTTGTGAAGATCCGTTTGCAGAGCGTCCGGGGGAGGGCAGTCCGGGCAATATAGCGTGCAGGCTCCCTCCCTCTCCCCGGAGCATCGAGAAGAATACATTCTTCCAGAACAAGGCGGTTCGTCCAGTCCTGTGCGGTTGATCTTGGGATACCGATCCGGCGGGCGATCTCAGCCACAGTAAAAGAGCCTTCATCCAGCGTAATTCGACGCATCATGGAGAGGATTTTATTCCTCTTCTCAAGCACCCCGGTCATATGCATCTCTGATGAAGTTAAGATCGGCGAGGATCGCACTGGCGGTCGGATAGGGGCCGGCACCTTTTCCGATGAAGGTCACCTGCCCCGCCAGATCGCAGCAGACGGAGATCGCATTCAGCGTCCCATCCACGACAAGCGGGTGATCAAGTGAGATCACGCGGGGTGAGACCCGGACCTGATTTTTCCCAGGCAGGATCTCACCGATCAACCTGATCGTCGCACCTTCGGCCTCGGCAAGGCTGAGAGCTTCGAGCGTGATCGAATCGATCCCGGTGATGGCGACATCATTCAGCGTGACATCCATCCCAAGGACCGTATTTGCAAGGATCACCAGCTTGATCGCAGCATCGATCCCCTTCACATCAGAGGTCGGGTCCGCTTCGGCATACCCGAGATCACGGGCCTCCTGCAGCGCCTGCGGATAGGTGAGCCCCTCATCCCGCATCCTCGTGAGGATATAGTTGCAGGTCCCGTTTAAGATGCCGTGGAGCGATTGAACCGTATTGCCTGCGAGACCCTGCCTGAGCCCGGAGACGATCGGAACCGCACCGGCAACGGTCGCCTCATAGCCGATCATCACGCCCTTCTGGTCGGCAAGCGCCTTCAGCTCATGGTAGGCACAGGCGATCGGCCCCTTATTTGAGGTGACAACATGTTTCCCCATGGCAAGAGCTGACCGGATCGTCGAGAGGGCGGGCTCCCCTGTATCTGCATTCGTGGGCGAGACCTCGACAAGGATATCAAATGCACCTGAAGAGAGGATATCAGCACTACCGACTCCCGTATCCCCGCAGAGACCCGTCTTCTCCTTCCGGGCAAGCACCTCCGGGATATCGAGGCCATCTGGATTGATGGCGGCAGAGCGGGAATCTGCAACAGCCGTGATAACAAAGCCTGTCTCAACAAGCGCCCGTGCAAGCCCCTGCCCGACTGCACCGAACCCGATGATAGCGAGCCTCATTCCATACCCCCGATTGGTTCAAGAATGAGAATATCTTTCTGTTCTGCGACTTCACGGAGGATTCTGACCGCATGGAGCATCTCCTCGGGAGAGACGGCACGAAGTGTAATCTTGGCAGTTGATGGCTCGTCGATGGCGGGCATCACCATATGCAGCTCTGAGACCTCCGCAAAACCTGTCTGATCGATACGGTCAACGGTATCGGTGAGATCGGTATGCATCAGGTGGCCGATCATAATCAGCGACTGTTTCTGGAGAAGCCGCTGCTTACCGATCCTGACAACACCGCACCCACGTTCACGGAGGGCTTCGATCAGAGCATCAAGCTTCTGTTCAGCGAGTTCAAGGACGACATCCACTTTCAGGGTGTTCTCGGAAGTCGTCTGATCACGCTGGTGAATGATCGTAATGATATTCCCGCCGATATCCGAGATCGGTTTTAATGCTCCAAGCAGCTGGCCCGGAGTATCCTTCAACTCAAGCTTCATCGAGATCTGCAACGCCCATTCCACCTTATAGTTATACTAGTCGTCTGCTGGTGATAAGAAGGATTCGGAGATCAAAAAAGAAGTTATTTCTTTGAGCCCGGTGCGCCGACAACAATCGGGAGCGAATATGCTATCTCACCAAGCAGCTCACCGGGGAGACCCATCACCATCTCGCCATCGGCAATACCCGAGTACTTCCGTGACCCATCGCAGCCAAGCGAGATATTCGGCTTTCCGCTCAAATACACCGTTGCAGTCGCATCAGAACAGACCGACTGGATCCCGGACATCTCCGAATAGATCCTGCCGCCCATCCGGTACAGGATAGCCTGTGCCAGCTTCAGCATCGAACGCGGCTCGGCAATGATCAGCACTACATGCGGCGAGAAGGTGGCTGATTCCAGTGGCGAATACAGGGTGGCATAGGTATCGCCTGCAGGCAGGTGGGGGACGTTCTCTATCGTCCGGCGGCAGGCAGCCCAGCTCTCGTATTTGCCGAGGGCAAAATAGAACTCGCCGGATTTGAGGGAGGGCGTCCGTTCCCGCAGTCCAAGCGCCCAGGCGCCGCCCATGCAGGCATGTTTCTCAGCGGTTGCATAGAAACATTTCCCCTCATTTCGTGCCAGTGAGATCATCTGGCAGTGCCTCATCTGCCCGTTCGCCTCTTCCATCCCCTCGGGGATTTGCTTCTCAGATCCTGCCAGCTTGATGGCAACCGGAGAGCCTTGCAGGCCGAGTTGTTCTTTCAGCAGTTTTGATATCGCAGCAAAATCCAGATCGGTTCGCATCTCATCCATATCGTTCACACCCCTCCATTTTCTACAAGACCCTATTTATCCTTCAAAGGATAAATCTGATGATCAAAGCCGCCGCAGTTTCTGCTCGACCTTCTCAAAGAAAGTCCGTTCGCTTTTGACAAAGAGGGCAGGATCAGCCGATCTTGTTACCTGGATCGAACCGGAGAGGCCAAGCGGCTCCACCTCGACCCCATCGATGACCAGGTTGGCGGGCTTTGTACTCTCGAGGCGGATCTCGATCTTCCGGTCTGTTGAGATGATATGAGGGCGGGATGAAAGCATATAGGGGGCGAGCGGGACGATCAGCACCCCGTCTATCCAGGGATCGACAATCGGACCTCCCGCACTCATCGCGTATGCGGTTGAGCCGGTCGGCGTGCTGAGGATGATCCCATCGGCACGGAATGTCTCGGCAACATCCCCGTCGATTACAATCGAGAACCGGAGCATCTTTGCAGGCCGTGAAGTGACGATCAATGCCTCATTGAGTGCATCTCCGACAGGGCCGTGATCGCTCTCAAAGGCAAGGCGCATCCTCTTCTCCACCGGAAAGCCCGGTTTGAGGGCGGTGAGGAACTCAAGTGCATGGCCCCGCTCGAGATCCGCGAGGAACCCGACCTCACCCCAGTTGATACCGATCACCGGGAGTTGCGGCTGCATCTTTGCAACAGCCCTGAGGACAGTCCCGTCCCCCCCGACCGCAACCACCAGATCTGCCCGGCCCGGGAGCTCTTCAAAGGAGATTCCGCCATCCCGCTTCATGGTTTCGGCAGTATCGTGTTCAATGAGCACCATGTGCCCGGCCATCCTGAGGTCATCTGCAAGCGTGCCTGCAAACGCAATCGCTTCTTCGCGATCGATCCGTGAGACGATGAAATACCGCATTCTTCATCTGAGATACTCGATCACTTTCCGGTGGATCACCGTATTCGTCGCTACCATACACCCCCCGACAGAGACATCATCGGGGAAACTCACCGGACCGCCATCCGGTGCCGATACTACCCCTCCGGCTTCTGTGCAGATGAGCATTCCGGCGGCGGCATCGGTGATCCTGAGGGTATTCCTGAGATCGATAAATCCATCAATGCGACCACATGCGACATAACAGAGTTCGAGAGCTGTTGCACCAAAGAGACGCCACCTCCGGATCTCGCTGCCAAGCCGGATGATACTGGCGGGGTCAAACTTCTTCCCGTACAGGCTCATCGCACTTGTATGCAATGACGAGACCTTCGATACGGAGACCGGCACTCCATCCAGAAACGCACCGCCGCCCCGAACGGCATAGAACTCCTCACCTGAGGCAAGATCCATCACGTACCCCTCTTTCATCTGCCCATCAGTAGCATATCCAAGGGATATCGCATAGAAAGGGATGCCTGCAACGGCATTATAGGTACCATCGATCGGATCGAGGTAGATCGTCGCCTCTTCTCCCGGCAGATCAACATGACCGGCCTCTTCGCTGATCACCCGTGTGCAGATGCCTGCCTTCCTGAGATGATCGAGCACAAGCGACTCGGCAACATCATCGATCACTTCGGTCGGTGTCTGATCCGCACCCATCCTGATCTCGGCTCCACCCTGCCCGGTACCGACGAGATCACGGATCTCTGCACGGAGCGGAATGGAGAGCTCCTGGCATGCGGCAAGGAAGGGCGTTTTGTTCATCACTGCGTTGTCTTTATGTTCTTTAGATTCAATAAATTACTCCTGCGAGAAAATATCATGAAAGAACAGACAGAAGTTGGTAAACTCAAGGAAGGCCGCTACATGGTTATTGACGATGAACCATGCAAGATTCAGAGCATCTCCACCTCAAAGCCAGGAAAACACGGTGCCGCAAAGGCACGGATCGATGCAGTTGGCATCTTTGATGGTGTGAAACGGTCGTTTGTATCACCGGTCGGAGCAAAGATCTATGCCCCGATCGTTGAGCGGAAGAGTGCCCAGGTCATCTCGATCGCTGCAAATACCGTCTCCTTCATGGATATGAAAGACTACTCAAACTTCGAGCTGAACGTCACAGACGACCAGCTTGAGCATATCGAGCCCGGCAAGGAGATTCCCTACATCGAGTCACTCGGTAAACGGAAGCTTGACATCTGAATATGCAATCCTTCTCAAACTCTCTTTTTGCCGATGCCGAAGCTTCGTATGAGGAGGCACGGTATGTGATATTCGGGGTGCCCTATGACGGGACGACCTCATACAAGCCGGGCACCCGTGCCGCCCCAAACGCAATCCGGGCGATCTCGTACAATTTCGAGCCATACATGCCCGAGTACGGATTCGATCTCACAGAGATCCCCTTCACCGATCTCGGAGATCTCTACCCGGCGGTGGATCCGGAGATGGTGGTCGATCAGGTTGAGGATACCGTCTCGATGATCCTCTCTGATGGAAAAGTGCCGGTGATGCTCGGCGGAGAGCACTCGGTCACCATCGGTGCTGTGCGCGCAGCCATGCCGGAATGGTATGTGGTCTGTGATGCACATCTGGATTTCCAGAACGAATACCGGGGATCCCTCTATAACCATGACTGTGTCTCGGCACGTGTCCGCGATCTTGGTATCGGGAATATCATCATCATCGGTGCGCGGAGCGGATCGAAGGAGGAGTTCAAAGCAGCAGGACACCACCGGATCTATACGGCAGACGAGGTCCATGATCGGGGAATCATCGCTATCCTCGATGAAGTGAAAGCAGCCATTGCAGACGATCCCATCTACCTCTCGATTGATGCGGATGCCATCGACTCATGCCTCACGCCGGGCCTCGGGACACCGGATCCCTTCGGGATCACGCATTGGGATCTCAGATCCGTAATCCGGGCGCTTGCAGGTCAGGCAGTGGCATTCGACTATGTCGAGGTGCTCCCAAATGATTCGGAGCAGACTGCCGCGGTTGCCGCAAAGATGATCCGTGAATTCATAGGCAGCCGCGAGCATGCGGCGAAGAAGAAGAGATGAGACGAACCCTGATGACAAACAGATCAGGCATTCCGAAAATGATCGGAATAGTTTTGAACGGGTTCGAATCAAGACCTTTTTATCCTCAAGATTCCATGTAAGAGTGGTGTCTTGTGAGTTTACGAGACTGGATTATTCCAAACGATCATGTCTTCTTTGATATCTTCGAGCAGCTCGCGGATACTACAACAGAGGCTGCACGCCTGCTTGTTGATCTTATTGATGACTATACCAATATCGAGCAGAAGGTCAAAGCGATCAAGAAATTCGAGCACCAGGGTGATGCCCTTGCTCACCGGGCATATGCCGAGCTGAACAGGAGCTTTATCACCCCGCTTGAGCCCGAGGAGATATCACGGCTGACAACAGCCCTGGATGACATGCTCGATTTTGTTGACGGTACCGCCAGGAAGATGCTGACCTATGGGATTGAGGAGACAGACCCCTATATGAGGGAATTTGCCAAGATCATCTATCTTCAGTCGAGCGAGGTCGCAGTGGCAGTACGGGAGGTTCGGAATCTCAAAAAACCTGAGAATCTCGAGAAGAAATGCATCGAGATCAACCGGCTCGAGAACCTGGCCGATGATGTCCTTGCCCATGCAATAACCGATCTCTTCAACAATAATGATGCGATCCGGATCATCAAGCTCAAAGGGATCTACGAGAGCCTTGAAGAGGCAACCGATAAGAGTGAGGACGCAGCAAATGTCCTTGCAGATATAGCAATACGTCATTCGTGAGTTTTTATGGAGTTCCTTATCATTGCGGGGATCGGACTTGCCCTCCTCTTCAACTTTGTAAACGGGTTAAATGATGCCGCGAACTCCATCGCCACTGTGATCGCCACCAAGGTGCTCACCCCGCTCCAGGCCGTCGGGCTGGCCGCTTTTTTTAACCTCGTCGGTCCGTTCCTCTTCTCGACTGCCATTGCAAAGACGATAGGAAAAGGGATCGTCGATCCCGCCATGCTCACCCCTTTTGTCCTCGTCACCGGCCTTGTCGGGTCGGTCTTCTGGGTCTTCTTCTGTTCTCATTTTGGCATACCGGTTTCAAGCAGTCATTCACTTGTCGGTGGGATCATGGGTGCCGGTATCGGGGCAGCAGGTTTCTTTGCAGTGATGTGGCCGGACTGGAATACCATCATCCTGATGCTCGACATTGCGCTCTTCGGCGCAGTGGCAGGTGCACTGATATTCGGAGCAATTGCATATTATGCAGGAGATAAAAAACCGATCTATTTTGGCATTGGAGCGCTCATCGGGATCGCGATCATCATACCGGTCTCCATGTTCCTCGACATCATCGAGATCAAGGGAATCCTTGCCATCGTCTTATTCATCGTCGTCTCCCCGACCCTCGGGTTCATCGCCGCCTATGCGTTCGCCGCCTTTATCATGCGGTACTTACGCAACGCCAGCACGCCACAGCGTATGAACTATATCTTCAGGAAACTCCAGATCGTCTCGGCATCATTCCACGCCATCGGTCATGGGAGTAATGATGCACAGAACGCAATGGGTATCATCACCGCCATACTTCTTGCAGGAGGCTTAATAACGGTCTTTGAGGTGCCACTCTGGGTAATATTCGCCTCCTGTGCCGCAATATCGCTTGGCACGCTCCTTGGAGGATGGCGTGTCATCGATAAGCTGGCAAACAGGATCACCCGGATCACCCCTTATCAGGGCTTCTCGGCATCCACATCCGGCGGTCTTGTCCTCTCGGCGATGACGATGCTCGGCATCCCGGTCTCGACAACCCATGCAATGAGCGGTGCAATCATGGGTGTCGGCACCACGCAGGGGTCAGCTGCCGTCCGGTGGGGGGTTGTGCGGGAGATTGTGATCGCCTGGATCATCACGATACCGGCAGCGGCTCTCGTCTCCTTCTGCTTCTTTGCGATCGCCTCACCCTTCTTCTTTTGATAGGGCATAGCGGCAGAGGTCCCGGAGAACGCAGGTTTCGCACTGCGGTTTTCTGGCAGGGCAGACCTCTCTCCCATGCCGGATCAGCAGGTAGGTGATCCCGCCCCAGTGGGATTTCGGAAAGAGCTTAGTCAGATCCTGCTCGATCCGATCAGGGTTTGCCGAGTCCGAGAAACCGATCCGCTGTGCAAGACGGCGGACATGTGTATCAACTGCGATTCCTTCATCGATCCCAAAGGCATGGTTTAAGACGATATTCGCAGTCTTCCTCCCGACACCGGGGATCGTCAGGAGCTCGTCCATTGTAGCCGGCACTCTGCCCCCGAACCGCTCGACGACTGTCCTCGCCGCACCGGTGATATGCCGGGCTTTTGCATGGAAAAACCCGGTTCTGTGGATGATCCCCTCCACCTCCTCCAGATCCGCACCGGCAAGTGATTCGGGTGTCGGGAAACGTGCAAAGAGAGAGGGCGCCACCTTGTTCACGGTGGCATCGGTGGTCTGGGCAGAGAGGATCGTCAGGATCATGCACTGGAACGGATCCTGGAAATGCAGAAAACTGTTCTCCGTATGGGGATAGCGATCATTCAGGCGTGAATAGATCAGAAAAGCGGTGTTTGGGTCCATCTCACAATGGGGTAGCGCAGATTCGAACTGCGGTCAAAGCGTCCCAAACGCTCTAGGATGGACCAGGCTACCCTACTACCCCGCGACCTTACTAAATTGAGGGTCTATCTAAAAAAGAGTATCGTTTTATCCGCATATCAGAAGGGGAGAACGGAATTTGACTTCTCTGCAACAAGAGTGCCGTTAAATGTCCCCTCTTTGAGCGCTGTTACGATATCGCCAGGTTTTCTCCCATCCATCACGATGAAGGGGATGCCGCTCCGCTCAACGATCTTGGCTGCCACCAGATCGACGATCATGTTCGATCCCGCGCCCATCCGCTCCTTCATGATGATCCGGATCAGGTCATCGGGGGTGATCATCGAGTACCGCTCTGCCGTGGCATCTTTCCTCGGATCAGCTGAATAAATTCCATCCACCGCTGTCGCATTCACGAGCAGATCTGCTCCAACCTCCTCTGCAAGGACTGCAGAGACTGCATCGGTCGTCTGGCCGGGTGTAACCCCCCCCATGACGACGATCCGCCCGTGAAGCGCTGCCTGCTTCGCCTCACGGTAGGTTGCCGGAACGGTTGGATAGGCAGCATCGCCGAGTGCTGCGATCAGAAGAAACGCATTGATCCGCGTCACCATGATGCCGATTTCATCTGCGGTGCCCTCATCAATGCCGAGGCTGCGGCAGACCGTTATGTACCGGCGTGCCTCACCTCCCCCTCCACAGACACAGAAGACGGAATAGTCCTGTTGAATCTCCCGGAGCACTGCTACCCATGCACTGAGATTATTCGACTCAAGTGTGGGTACGAGAACCGACCCGCCGACCGAGATAATTACCTTCTTCATGGTACCGTATACATTTCATCATGGATCACATATAATGCCGTGTTCCACAGAGTGGAGAGATCAAAACGGGGTGAATGAGGAGAGATGAAGGAAGCACGAATGTGGATTGGAGAAGATGAGGCGATACGCTGTTGCCTCTGCCCGCACGGGTGCCTGATCAGGGAAGGAAGCCAGGGCATCTGCGGGGTTCGCGGGAACCGGGACGGGAGACTCTATGCGCTGACCTATGGGAAGGTCGCCTCGGTGGCAATCGACCCAATCGAGAAGAAGCCGCTCTTCCATTTTCTCCCCGGCACCACCACCTATTCGCTCGGGGGGATCGGCTGCACCTTCCGGTGCCGGCACTGCCAGAACTGGGAGATATCGCAGGCAGGGATCGACGAACTCCCGCTCCGGCAGATCGGGCCGGAAGAGGGGGTCTTGCAGGCAGAGCGATCCGGTGCCGCGAGCATCACCTGGACTTATAATGAGCCGACGATCTGGCATGAGTATGCCCTGGATATGGGAAGGATCGCACGAGAACACGATCTGAAGACGATCTATGTCACCAACGGCTACATCACCGAAGAGGCATTGAACGAACTATCGCCGATGCTCTCTGCCTTCCGGGTGGATCTGAAGGCCTTCAATGATGACTTCTACGCAAAGATCTGTGGAGGCCGTCTCCAGCCGGTGCTGGATGCCACAATCCGGGCAGATGAGCTCGGTATGCATATCGAGACGGTGACACTGGTGATCCCCGGCGTAAATGATGATCCGGGCGAGATCGATGCCATGATCCGCTGGGTGATCGAGCACCTGGGCCCCGATACCCCGATGCATTTCACCCGCTACCACCCTGATTACCGGATGAGCGATCCCCCCGCCACGCCACTTGCAACGCTTGAGCGGATCTACCATCGGGCCCTGGAGCTCGGGCTTGAATATCCCTATCTTGGAAATATAGCAGGATCATCATACGAAGATACCCGCTGCCCCTCCTGCGGGGCAGATCTGATCCAGAGAAGAGGATTTTCTGCCGGGTTGGTGGGGCTTGATGGTGACCGGTGCAGGAACTGCGGCCACAGGATACCGGTCGTGCTTGGATGACCCATGAACCCCGATTCCTTGTGGACCGGATGCTTGGGCCCCTCACCCGGTACCTCCGGCTCCTCGGCTATGATACCGGAAGCGCCGACTCCCTGCCCCCCGGAAACCCAAAGGAAGATACCAACCTCCTCCAATGGGCAGAACGGGAGGAGAGGATACTCCTCACCCGCGACCGTGAACTCGCCGGCCGGGCCGGGGGCCGGGGGTTCTATATCGGGGAGAAGGAGATCCTCGATCAGCTCGCATTTCTGAAAGAACGGGGGCTGATCGACCTCTCGGTCCGGCTGATCCGCTGCTCGATCTGTAACAGCCTCCTCGAAGATGCTCCCGAAGAGGAGATCCGGGGTGCGGACTATGCACCGACAGGAGAGAGAGGACCCACATTCCGCTGGTGCCCCTCATGCAGGCGGCTCTACTGGATGGGATCCCATACCGATGATATCATCGGGCGGATAGATACGCTCAATCAGCGATCTGAATAGGCCCCCTGATTCTCCCAGTATTCGTACTCGGACTTCCATTCGTTCTTGTTGGAGCGGACGAGCTCGATCATATGTTCCCGCCGGATCCGGCGCTCTTCCTCCTGCTCGGGATAGGTCCGCTGCTCCCTGATGGCCGCGGCGAGATCGGCACCGAGTGCGGTTGCTGCCGGGATCGCCGCATCCACAGCAGCGGGGTCTCCCATGATATTCACGCCAAGCGATCCGACGGTGGTGCCACCGAGCATCCTGATCACGCCGTTCTGGTACTCCGCCACCTCTTCGGCAAGAGCTCCCCCGGCAGTTGAGAGACTGCACCCGTATTTACCGGAGAGCCGCTGGCAATGCACGGCATCGGAAAGGCGGTCGAAGACGGTCTTCAGCTGTGCAGTCACCGAGTTGATGTAGACGGGAGAGGAGAAGATGATCCCGTCTGCATTGAGAAACTGATAGTAGACAGCCTCGAAATCATCGTCAAGGACACATTCACCAGTGATGTGACAACTCCCACATCCGTTGCAGTACCCGATATCCAGCTCACCGATATCAATCACAGTGGTTGTGGCACCTGCCCCTTCCGCACCCTCACATGCGGCAAGGAGGAGTTGTCTGGTCGAGCTCGAGGAAACCCTCGGGCTCCCGTTGAAAGCAAGAATCTTCATGAAAGAGAGATTCCGGTTCTATAAATATAAAGCTTTGTATTCGTTACTTATTTAATAGTGATGGAGGAAGTATACTACCAGTATGAGCAGCACCCATCCACCTTCTTTCGGAGACACACGTGAAGCGGGTATCCTGATCACAGAAGAGATCCGGATGCAGGTGGAGATCATCCGGGGCTATCTCGACCAGCTGGACCGGGGATGGATCGAGTCGGAGACGATGAGATCATTCCTGAGACGCCACTATCGTTGACACCATCTCTAGAGCTAATACCACCCATGATCAACAGGTACAGCACTGATGAAAGACTTGATTGTTCGTGGAGCACGGGAGCATAACCTGAAGGATGTCACCGTCATCCTCCCCCGGGACCAGCTGATCGTCATCACCGGCGTCTCGGGTTCAGGGAAGTCCACGCTTGCCTTTGATACCATCTATGCCGAAGGGCAGCGGCGGTACGTCGAATCCCTCTCTGCATATGCCCGCCAGTTCCTTGGCCAGATGAATAAGCCCGATGTCGATGCGATCGAAGGGCTCTCCCCCGCAATATCGATAGAACAGAAGACCACCTCGAAGAATCCCAGGAGCACCGTCGGGACGGTCACCGAGATCTATGACTATCTCAGGCTCCTCTTCGCACGGATCGGGGTGCCGCACTGCCCCGAACACGGAACCCGGATCGAGTCCCGATCACCCCAGCAGATCGCCGACACCATCGCAGCACACGGGGACGGGATGGTCACCATCCTGGCGCCGGTTGTCAGGCAGAAGAAGGGAACCTATGCAAAGATCATCAAGGATCTCGATTCTGAAGGGTTCTCCCGCGTCAGGGTGGATGGGATCATCCAGAGAACCGACGAGGAGATCCCGCTTGAGCGGTATGTGAAGCATGACATCGAGATCGTCATCGATCGGCTCGATCCCGCCGAGACCTCCCGGCTCGCCGAGGCATGCGAGACCGCCGTGAAGCGATCGGGCGGGCTCGTGATTGCGGCCTTTGAGGACGGATCCGAGGAGACCTACTCTGCCACGATGGCATGCCCGATCTGCGGCTTCTCGGTTGAGGAGCTCCAGCCCCGGTTCTTCTCATTCAACAGCCCCTTTGGGGCATGCGAGACCTGCAATGGTCTTGGATTTCAGATGCGGTTTGATCCCGAACTGATCATCCCGGATAAGGATCAGAGCATCGCAGACGGTGCGGTGGCATTGTACCGGAACTTCCTCGACGGGTACCGGATGCAGTATCTTGGATCTGTTGCCGAACATGCCGGGTTTACGATCCATACCCCGATCCGTGACCTGACCGAAGAACAGCTCCATACCCTGCTGTACGGATCAGACGACCAGATCAGATTCTCCATGAAGATGAAGCGGTGGGATGCCGAATGGTCACATAAAGGTGCCTGGGAAGGGCTGATCCCCCAGTCTGAACGGCTGTACCGGGAGACGAAATCCGAGTACAGGCGGGAGGAGCTTGAGAAGTTCATGCGGCTCACCCCCTGCCCCTCCTGCGGGGGATTGCGGCTGAAGAAGGAGGTGCTCGCTGTCAAAATCCACGGATACTCGATAGCGGACGTGACCGACCTTTCGGTCGGAAAAGCACTCGCCTTCTTCACCGATCTCCCCCTCACGCCGAAGGAGGAGGAGATTGCACGGCAGGTCAAAAAGGAGATCCGATCCCGCCTTCTCTTCCTCGAACGGGTGGGACTATCGTACCTCACCCTCTCACGGAACGCAGGCACCCTCTCCGGCGGCGAAGCCCAGCGGATCCGGCTTGCCACCCAGATCGGATCAAACCTGATGGGCGTCCTCTATGTGCTGGACGAGCCCTCGATCGGCCTCCACCAGCGGGATAACCACCGCCTGATCGAGACCTTAAAACACCTCCGCGATCTCGGCAACACCGTCCTCGTCGTCGAGCATGACGAGGATACGATCCGGCATGCAGACTGTATCGTGGATATGGGACCGGGGGCGGGGATCCACGGCGGCGATATCATCGCGATCGGATCCCTTGATGATATCATCAATGCAGAAGACTCCCTCACCGGCCAGTACCTCTCCGGCAGGATCACGATCCCGGTACCGAAAGAACGCAGGCTGAAAGGTCCCTGTATCAGGCTCAATGGATGCACCGAGCATAACCTGAAGGATATCAACTGCGAGATCCCGATCGGCCTCTTCACCCTCATCACCGGGGTCTCTGGATCCGGCAAATCAACGCTCATCTATGAGACCCTGTACCCGGCGCTGATGAACATGATCCACGGATCCCGGAAGGATACCGGCGCCTTTGCATCCCTCACGGCAGATGAGGAGATCGACAAGGTGATTGTGATCGACCAGAGCCCGATCGGCCGGACACCGCGATCGAATCCCGCCACCTACACAAAAGTCTTTGATGAGATCAGAAAGATCTTCGCCGAGACGAAAGAGGCGAAGATGCGGGGGTATAAGCCGGGGCGGTTCTCTTTCAATGTGAAAGGGGGGCGGTGCGAGACATGCCAGGGTGACGGTACCATCAAGATCGAGATGCACTTCCTCCCCGATGTCTTCGTCGAGTGCGAGGAATGTAAAGGAGAGCGGTATAACCGCGAGACACTGGAGGTCCGGTACCGGGGGAAGACGATCGCGGATGTCCTGGCGATGAGTGTCGAGGAGGCACGGAACCTCTTCGAGAACATCCCCGCAATCAGGCAGAAGCTCGATACCCTCTGCCGGGTGGGGCTTGGGTACATCAAGCTCGGGCAGAGCGCCACCACCCTCTCCGGCGGCGAAGCGCAGCGGATCAAGATCACCCGCGAACTCGCAAAGCGGGCAACCGGCATGACCCTCTACCTCCTGGATGAGCCGACAACCGGCCTCCATTTCCATGATGTCAGCAAGCTGATCTCGGTGCTCGACGATCTTGTGGAGAAGGGGAACACGGTTGTGGTGATCGAGCATAACCTCGATGTGATCAAGTCCGCCGACCATATCATCGATCTCGGCCCCGAAGGTGGTGATGGCGGCGGGGAGATCATCGCGGCAGGGACGCCTGAGGAGATCGCAGGTGTCCCGGAGAGCCATACCGGCCGTTTCCTCAGGCCGCTCCTTGAACCATGATCGATACCACCCATATTCCCGGGGAGCCGGGTTCATACCTCTTTCTGGATGAATCCGGCACCGTCATCTATGTCGGCAAGGCAAAGAACCTCAGGAAGCGGGTGCAGAGCTATTTTACAAAGAAAGGACTGGATCCAAAGACCGCGGTGCTGGTTGATGCGATCAGATCAGTTGATTTCATCGCCACAAAGGATGAGACAGAAGCCCTCATTTTAGAGAACACGCTGATCAAGCGGCACCAGCCGAAGTACAATATCGACCTGAAGGATGCAAAGAGCTATGCCTTCATCCACATCTCCGGGGATCCATTCCCCCGGATCGGGATTGCACGGAAGGCAGGGGCAGAAGGGAGGTACTTCGGCCCCTTCGTCTCGGCCCGTGAACGGGACCGCCTCCTTGCGATGATGAAGAAGATCTTCGGCCTCCGCTCATGCAGGCGACTCCCAAAACGTGCCTGCCTCAGGTACCATATCAATACCTGCCCGGCACCCTGCATCGGAGAGATCTCTGAAGAGGCCTATGCAGAACGGGTGCGGCAGGCAGAGGAAGTCTTAAAAGGAAGGACAAAGGAGCTGATCCATGAACTGAAGGCCGGGATGGAGCGGCTATCTCACAACTGCGAGTATGAGTCTGCAATCACCATCCGGGAGACGATCACCGCCCTCGAACATCTTGCAGGACGGAGGATGGCCACCCGGAGATACACAAGCGAAGGGGATGTGATCCAGTACCGGATCACCGGCGGCGAGGTCTTCCTCCTCCTCTTCCACCAGAGGAACGGGACACTGCTCGAAAAAGAAGAGTTCCGGTTCGATGAAACGCCCGGTTTCCTCTCCGAGTTCCTTGTCCAGTACTACAGCGATCACGAGGTGCCGGGGGAGGTGATCATCCCGGAGACGGTGGATGAGGCGATCGCCGGGTACCTGGCAACACTCCGGGGGAAGAGCGTCACCATCACCATCCCGAAGCAGGGGGCAAAACGCGAACTCCTTGATCTTGCTGCAAAGAACGTCGATCTCACCTGGTTCTCAGGGAGTGAGCGGGTGAAGGCACTGAGACGGGCGCTCCGGCTGGCTGCTGATCCCGAGGTGATCGAGTGTTTTGATATCTCGCATCTCTCCGGTACCGCCGCTGTCGGAGGGATGGTCAGGTTCGTTAGCGGAAAGCCGGATAAGCGGGGATACCGGCGGTTTTCCCTGAAGCGTGCGGTCGGCGGGGATGATCCCGGATCGATCCGGGAGGTGGTTTCGCGGCGGTACTCACGGCTGGTTGCAGAAGACGGGGAGATGCCGGATCTGATCGTCATCGACGGCGGAAAAGCACAGCTCTCGGCCGCATATGCCGAGCTGAAGACACTCGATCTCGATATCCCTGTCATTGCGCTTGCAAAACGGGAGGAGGAGATCTATCTCCCGAAACTCCCCTACCCCCTCCCGGTGCCTGCTGACGATCCCGCCTCCCTCCTCATCCAGGAGATCCGGGACGAGGCGCACCGGTTCGCCATCAGCTATAACAGGATCAAACGAAGAAAGAAGGTGATCCCATGAACTTCACCATCCATGCGGACTTCAAACCGGCAGGCTCCCAGCCCGATGCCATCAAAGGCTTAGCCAGCGGTTTTTCCGAGGGGATGAGGAAACAGACCCTCCTCGGGGTGACGGGGTCGGGGAAGACCTTCACGATCGCACACCTGATCACCGAACTCCGGATGCCCACCCTCGTCCTTGCGCATAACAAGACACTGGCGGCACAGCTCTATAATGAATTTCAGGACTTCTTCCCTGAGAACCGGGTCGAGTACTTCGTCTCCTACTATGACTACTACCAGCCGGAGTCCTATCTTCCACGGAAAGACCAGTATATCGAGAAAGATGCGGATATCAACCCGAAGATCGAGCAGATGCGCCTCTCCGCAACCGCCTCGCTCCTCTCACGGAACGACACCATCATCATCTCCTCGGTCTCCTGCATCTACGGCCTCGGCAACCCCGAGCATTTCAGGAACCTCGGGTTTGAACTCCGGTGTGGTGAGAAGGCACGGCAGCGGGAGATCATCGAGCGGCTGGTTGAGATCCAGTTCGAGCGCAACGACACCGAACTGATGCCGGGGAGGTTCCGGGTGCGGGGCGATACCATCGAGATCATTCCAGGATACTTCAATGATATCATCAGGATCGAGCTCTTCGGTGACACGGTCGACCGGATCTCAGAGATCGAGAAGACGAGCGGGCGGCGGCTCTCCACGATGGAGTACTTCCATATCTACCCCGCCCGCCATTTCGTCACCCCCGAAGACGAGCGGAAGCGGGCGGTTGCATCAATCCGGGCCGAACTGGACGAGGTGCTCCCGACGCTCGGGATGATCGAGGCGCACCGGCTGCGGCAGCGTACCCTCTTTGATATCGAGATGATCGAGGAGACCGGGAGTTGCAAGGGGATCGAGAACTATTCACGCCATTTTGACGGGAGATCCGCAGGCGAGAAGCCGTACTGCCTCCTCGACTATTTTCCGGGTGATTTCCTGCTGATCATCGACGAGAGCCACCAGACCCTGCCGCAGGTGCGGGGGATGTTCAATGGAGATTATGCACGGAAGAAGAACCTGGTCGAGTACGGGTTCCGCCTCCCAAGCGCCTTTGATAACCGCCCCCTGAAGTTCCATGAATTTGAGGGGTACATGAAGCAGGTCGTCTTCGTCTCTGCAACCCCCGGTAGCTATGAAGCAGAGCATGCCGAACAGGTCGTCGAGCAGATCATCAGGCCGACCGGCCTCGTCGATCCGGTGGTGGAGGTCAGGCCGATCGACGGCCAGACCCGGGATCTTGAGAGGGAGATCCTCCACACCATCGAGCAGGGGGACCGGGTGCTCGTGACCACCCTCACAAAGAAACTGGCCGAGGAGTTCACCGATTATCTCATCGGCAGGGGCATAAAGACCCGGTACCTCCATTCCGAGATCGTAACCCTCGAGCGGACCGAGATCATCAGGCAACTCCGGCTTGGCACCTTCGATGTGCTGGTCGGGATCAACCTGCTCAGGGAGGGGCTGGATATCCCGGAGGTCGGGTTCGTCGGCATCCTGGATGCAGACAAGGAAGGGTTCCTCAGGAACGAAAAGAGCCTGATCCAGACGATCGGGCGGGCTGCGAGGAATGCACACTCCCGTGTCGTCCTCTATGCAGACAGGATGACCGACTCGATAAAGCGGGCGCTTGCCGAGACAGAACGGAGGCGGAAGCTCCAGATCGCCTTCAATGAAGAGCACGGGATTGTGCCCGAGACGATCAGAAAGCCGATCCGGGAGAAGGAGGTCGAGGGTGTCGAGCTTGCAGAGATCCCGCAGGACGAGATCCCGAACCTGATCATCCAGCTCGAGTCAGAGATGCGTGCCGCTGCCGAGTCGCTTGATTTTGAGCATGCAATCGAGCTCAGGGAGCAGATCCGGCAGGCACAAGAGAAGATGAAATGATCCGGCTATTCGCCGGTATAGAGATCGCTCTTCTTGTCGCCATCCTCTTCGGGGATGATGATCAGGGCGAGGATATACACCAGTATTCCCCCGCCACTGGTAAAGAGCGTGGCAACAGCCCATCCGAGCCGTACCAGAGAGGAGTCCCATCCGAAATATTCTGCAATCCCGCCACAGACTCCTCCAAGGAGCCGGTTTGTTTTTGACCGTGTCAGACGCTTCTCTTCAGCCATTGGTACCTGTTTGAGCATACATACAGATGTACATTGTTTTTCTTCCGGGAAGAGCTCATTACCATCTGAGATCAGATAGATCAGCATGAATACCGAGGAAGAGAACTGCACAATCGACAGACTGCGAGGTCTCAGAATGGAGATGCCCGAGACATATGCAGAAATGGAGGCAGAAGCAGCATCAAAAGTAACGTCAATACTCTCTGTGTATCCAAAAGCAGAACGGATGTATGATCTGCTGGTGACCGATGACGAAGTTCGTGCGTACTGGCGGATGACAAATTACTTCACCGTCCGCCAGCTTGGAATGAATGATCATGGAGAGACGCACGCAAAGATCGCCACCGCCTCGGCATTAACAATCCTGGATCTCCTTCAAAAAGCCGGTATCCTCCCTGATATCGTCGAAGCGGGTGCAGGGAGTGAAGATGATGCCGCACTGGTCGTCCTCTCGGCCATGCTCTGTCATGATTTTGGCAATGCCATCCACCGGGAGGCACACCAGGAGATCTCCATCCCGCTGGCACATGCAGTCTTAAGCCGCCTTCTTCCTTCAATCTATCCAAATATCGGAGAGCGAACAGAAATTCTTTCATTTATCCTCTCAGCCATCTACACGCACCATGCCGAACCACTGCCCCTGACGAAAGAGGCGGCAATGGTATGCATCGGAGATTCTTCGGATATGACAAAAGGACGGGGAAGAATGGCTTTTGATGCAGGGAGTATCACCATCCATACCGTCTCGGCACTCTCAATCGAGAGGGTGGATATTGTCTCCGGAAGGGAACGGCCGGTTGAGATACAGATCATGATGTCAAATTCTGCAGGGATCTACCAGGTGCAGGAGATCCTCGGAAGAAAAGTTGCCGTCGGCCCGCTGAAAGACTATGTGGATGTTATTGCACTTGTTGAGCCTGGCGAGGGGGAAGAGCGGATTCTTGAAGGCATTACCATACGGAGCGGAAAATGCCTTCCCTTCCGAAGAGAGGATCACCGGAGGGGATAGATCCCCTCTTCCCGTGCATGCCCGATATCGATCAGCCGGTACTCATCGGCATCGGGATTCTTAAAGTCATGGAATACACCTCTTGATTTCCCCCTCGACATGATGTGTATGAGGAGGAATTTGGTTAGGGGTGGTCAAAAACGAATGAGCCGTTCTTTACATACTCTGGTCAAAAAGGAATGAGCGTATACAGCGGCCTTTATTTTGGGGAAGAATAAGTGTAAAAGGAAAGATGGGATGGAATCATCCCGATGCTTACCCGACTATTACTTCAAGGGTGTATGTCTCGGCAGGCTCGGCGTCCGCTTCCCAGGGGCGGATGTATTTCCCATCAAGTGTGTAGGTGCCGGGGGTGGCTGCCTCGATATGCCATACATGCGTGCCGGGGGCTCCTGCGAGTTCGGTATCAGGGGCGATGTATTCATCACTTTCCAGCGTCAGGCCTTCAGGAATCGTCATGTCCCAGGAGTACCCGGTCGTCGGATTCTCGACAAGCTTCAGTCTGATCATGTCACCATGGTTGATTGTATAGGTTTCTCCATTATTTGTATCATCAAACATATGCAGCGATTCCGGCGGTGCCGGGGTTTGCGGCGGTGCTTGTGGCTCTTCGGTCACGCAACCCGCTGCGAAGAGCATGACTGTGACTATCAGCAGAATAAAAAGACCTTTTCGGATCATCAGTTCACACCATAACAAAAAATGTCATGGGATGGTATAACCTTGCTGGTCGCAATCGGCTATTTTTCGAATCAAACGAGCAGGCGGGTCTGCCGAGCTGCGGGAGATCGACGCATTCGAAACAGTCATAGACTGAGAACCTGATCGGATCCAGCCTCAGGTTCTCGATCCTGCCAAGATGGTGCTCTTCCCAGAACCTCGCAAGGTTTGTACAGAATCCTTCCATATTTTTTGCAGCAACCGCAGGATAGACGGCTTCACCAACTGTTTCACCGACTCTTCTCAAAAGTGGATCCAGAGAGAGCCCTTCTGTGAGGAGAGAAACACGGAAGGTGCGGTAGACGAGTTTATAGAGATGAAACGGATCGACTGCCCCCTCCCGGTACTCGAAAGCATAATTACTGATCTCATCTGCGATCCGATCTCCGGGTGAGAGTTCGCCGATGAAATGGGATGTTAAGAAGAAGTATTTCTTCCGCTCATCCTCCTCGCCGTGACGGGAGCCCACGATCCCTTCATCGGCAAGCGAGGAGAGGTGGGCGGAGACGGTTGATTTTGCCCGGCCGGTAGATGAGACGATTGATTCGAAGCTCATCTCCCCGCCTTCAAGCAGCTGGAGGATACACCGCCGTACGGGATTGCGTACAGCCTGCACCCCGGAGGTGGTTCCATAGAGTGAATAATCGGATCGATCTCTGGCCTGCATGGCAATTCCTATAATATAAAAGATCCCACACAATGATATATTGTTCGCTTGATTGTGAATGATCGATCATCTCAAATACAAGAGGAGTTATCTCTCCTCTATGGTTCGGATCTATTCGGTTCGCGATGGCAGGCTTATTGATATGCAGCCGGTGGAGATGACTGAGAGCGGGTGGAAGGCAGTTCTTGATCCACTCACCTTTGACGTGGCACGGTTGAGGGGAACAGAAGCGCCATTTTCGGGCAGATACCATGACTGCCATGCAGAAGGCGTATATGCCTGTGCCTGCTGTGGCATCGACCTCTTCCTCTCTGAAGACAAGTTCGATTCAGGCACAGGATGGCCGAGTTTCAGTAGAGCCGTATCTGAGCAGAATATTAAGATCCAGGTGGATCGATCAGCAGGGATGATCCGGGATGAAGTGCTCTGCGCCCTCTGCGGAGCACACCTCGGCCATGTCTTCACTGACGGCCCACCCCCCGACGGGAACAGGTTCTGCATGAACTCGGCTGCACTCAG
>LDZU01000042.1_pt1 | contig 47481 bp, 46 predicted proteins | sample 615531 | NCBI WGS metagenome assembly LDZU01 (sample SAMN03408293, study PRJNA278302) | terrestrial metagenome | isolation source: oil reservoir sample SB2 | place: USA: Alaska, North Slope, Schrader Bluff formation | collected 2011-09 | reverse complement strand
GGGGATGAGGATTGCTTTGTACCCATGCTGTGCCAACCCGGCCAGCCATATCCACTGGCGAAACTGCCGGAGAACCTGTACGTGTGGGGCATTGACTCGGATGTGCGCCATGCCGTATCGGGCATTGAATATGAAGCGGCGCGCGCGGCAACCTTCATGGGATACCGCTATCTGTGCGCGTGGGAAAACCTGGAACCGGTTCTGGATAAAAGCGGCGCGCTGCCGCGCTGGGTGGAACCAAAATGGAATGGCTACCTGGCGAATCTTTCGCCTTCCTGTTTCAGAAGCCGGTATGAAAATCGTCTGCCTGAACAACAGATGGGAAGTGAATTTATTCACGAGTTCCCAGTTCATCTTGATCCTTTTACGCCGGTCCGTCCACAGGTTAACTACCCGGTGCGCGGAGCGACACGCTATGCCATTGAAGAGAACTGGCGGGTACAAACTTTCTTCAGTTTGATTTCAAAACCCGTTTCTCAAATCGATACTATCACCTGTAAATTATTGGGTGAATTGATGTACCAATCTCATCAGGGTTATACTGATTGCGGGTTAGGGTCGCAATATACCGATATGATCGTTGACCTGGTGCGCGCGGAAAGCGCCAATGGATTGTTTGGCGCGAAGATCACCGGAGGCGGAGCAGGCGGGACGGTGGCGGTGTTGGGTGAGAATTCTTCCCGCGCAAAGATTGCATTTCAACGCGTTGCTGATCAATACCTGCAGTGGAGTAAAAAAGAACCATATATTTTTGAAGGCTCTTCGGCCGGCAGTGATGCCTTCGGCGTGCAGAGGATCTTCTTTTCGTGATAGTCCATTCGGATGATTCCTGCTAACGGCGAGCTTGTAGATTACGATTTGAACTCCTCTCCAGAAGCTGAACTGATTTTGTTCTTCATGACCCCTTGTAAAATAAAGAAGACTTGTAGTTTCCTTGTCTGCGAAATTAGAATACAATTAAGCAACAAAATCTTCCTTATGAGCGCAATTACATTGTGGAGGAACCATGAGCGATTTCATCAGCATGACCTGCCCTTCCTGCGGGGGGCACATCCAGATTGAGAACAATTTACAAAAATTCTTTTGCAACCACTGCGGCACGGAGCTGCTGCTCAAGCAGGATGCGGAAGGTATTTTAACCCCTATCAAAGCGCGCGACCTGCAGGCATCGGCAAAATTAAAGGAAATTCAATTTTCCATGACTGCCATGGAACTGTTGAAATCGCAGATCGCTGAGTTGGAAAACCAGATAAAGAAGATCCGTGCGACTTTCCTGGAGTATTACCCCAAAGTTTATTCAGGTGCCTGGAATTCCCGTTATTTCATCGATTACGAGAAAGAAAAGAAACTCCCTATTAAATTGAAACTTGAATATGTTCCTAACTGCCAGAATTGGAATACGTATATTGAAAAGAACATTCCAGGTTACACGACCGCTGAAGAATTAATTGAATTCTCCCAATTCATGCAGCGACCGCAATATAGAAAGGACAAGTATGTAACCACCATGCTGGCCATTCTGGAACCCCTGCCGCCGCTTGCAGAACAACTGAAGCAAAAGAAGGCGCAGTTGAACCGCATGCTCGAACAAGCCATCGACCAGGGAGACTGACCGGTTCTTTTATTATCGCTGGTGTGCTTTGCGCTTTACAATAATTCTTCCAGAATGAACACCAGCCCAACGATCGCCAGCACCACACTCACTCCCCGCATGATAAAGATGAGGTTGGAGTTGCCCGGCACCAGCATGGAGTCGTAGGGCTTTTCCGGATTATAGAAAACCTGCACCATTTCTCCTTCATGGAAGCGGTCGATGAACGCCTGCGCTTTGTGATTGGGCAGTGTGCTCTCGCTCATGGCGTATTTATTGTTTGTGTTGCGTTCCCCCTCCACTTCATATTCATAATGCACGCGCGGGATGAAGCCGACCAGATCACCTTCATCATCATACGCTGGTTCCAGCGAGGTGCCGGTGATCTTCCCCTGCACGCTTGGACAGGATTTGCTGGCTTTTCCCCTGCGGATGCCGATCACCATGAGGACCGTCAGCCCGATCCCGCTGAACAATAAAACAAACCCGATGCGCATTCTTCCTCCTGATGATTGTATTTTCTAGTTTTTGTTCTAGGGATTAAGAGGTTGCAACGCAACCATTTCGAGCCGGATTAGTCAGGTAAGCTGATCTGGTTCAGCGTATGCGCCTCAAAAAACTCCCGCATCAGGGGGGTGGTATTAATTTTCGAGCTTATAGATTTTTTTCACGTAAAGTTACGCTTTTTAATATGTGTCGCATCGCTTAAAAAATTGCGATCTCCAATGAATACTAAATCAATCTGAGCGGATTTTTCCTATACAGCTTCTCACTTCAAAAAAGTTGGTAAAGTATTGTCAGTTTATGTATCTACTTGGAATTTCCTATCTTCTTTAACATACCTGGCATCTCTCGCTAGAATTTAGCTAAGAATTACCTATTTTAAATGTTTGTGTTTTGCCAAGGAGGTTCGGAGGTATAAATGGAGCCATTTATTTTCTATCAACCAACAAAAATCAGAATTGGAAGGGGAATTTCCGAGGAAATTGGGAATTCTATAAGGAAACACGGCACCCGGTGCCTGATAGTTACATATCATCCATCAAAATTATCTCCGGCACAAAATAGTTTTAATGAAAAGATTGAAACGCGATTAATTCAGTCTGGGGTAGAAATTATTCGATTTCAAGGGGCAATCCCTAATCCTTCATCGGATTGCGTGGATGAGGGATATAAAATAGCAAAAGATGAGAAGATCGATGTGATCCTGGCAATTGGGGGTGGTTCAGCAATTGATACAGCCAAAATGATTGGTTTCCGCGTTACTAATGAAAATATTGGTTGGGATCATCTTTTCACCGATTTTTCTAATCCTTTTCCGAACGAAGAACCCTACTGTAAACAACTGCTACCTCTTATTGCAATTCCGACAACCTCCGGCACTGGTTCGCAGGTCACCCAGGCAGCTGTCATTACGAATACAGTAAACCACCAAAAAACTTCCATTTTTCATTCTTTTCTATTCCCCAAGGAAGCAATAATTGATCCTGAACTGATGCTTTCAGTACCTGCGTCGGTAACTGGAGATACAGGTTTTGATGCATTCTGCCATGCTTTTGAGAGTTTTATTAACAAACGTGCGTCACCTTTCTCCGAAATGATTTCCCTGGAGGCAATCCGCCTAATTTTCAAATGGCTTCCTGAGGCAGTTGAGCATGGTAATAATCTGGAAGCGCGCGAGTTCATGGCAGTTGCTGATACATTGGCAGGGATTAGTTTGTCTCAAGCTGGAGCCGCGCTTCCGCACCCACTTGGTGAAATGATTGGAAGCATGTTTCCAAATATTTCACATGGCAGGTCAATGGCAGTTATCTATCCTGATTTCATGCGCTTTTCAGCCATCAGTGAAGTTCAGAAATTTGCAACCATTGGACGTTTGTTGACCCCCCGTCTAGGAGATGTACCTGACCAGCTTGCTTCTCTGAAAGCGTGCGCCGAATTTGATAAATTCCTTAAGAGGATTGGGATGTGGTTTTCGTTTGATACGCTAGGTATCCCTTTCGAGGATTTGAAGGATATTCCTGAAAAACTTGCTCCTATTGCAGCAAATCTCAGCCCTAGGTCGGCAACGATAGAAGATCTTAAAAGTATTTTGGAAAAATCTAAAAAGCGGTGATCTGAAATCCACATAAGAATATTAGTTTAATTGGAGGAAAAATGCGCTTTATGACAGCGGAACCTTTCCGCATTAAGATGATCGAGAAGGTTAAAAAAACCAACATTGAGGAACGCCGGCAGTGGTTGCGTGAAGCTCAATATAATGTTTTTCGACTGAAAGCGGAGAACGTGTATATTGATTGCTTGACGGATAGCGGTACCTCAGCAATGAGCAATGAGCAGTGGGCTGCTCTCATGCTTGGGGATGAGTCGTATGCTGGGTGCAAGAGTTTTTATAAACTTGAAGAATCAGTTCAGGATGTTTTTGGTATGCCATTTGTGCAGCCCACCCATCAGGGTCGTGGGGCTGATTTTATGATGGCGAATATTTATTGCGAGCCTGGTAAATACGCTCTCGGTAATATGCACTTCGATACTTTTCGGGGAAATGCGGAGATCATTGGGGCGCATCCGGTCGACCTGGTGATTGATGTGGGTATGGATGCTTCCAGCGAATATCATCCCTTCAAAGGAAATATCGATCTTGATAAAATGCAGCGCTTTATCGATGAAAAAGGCGCTGAAAATATTAATGTGGTGATTATCACCATTACCTGCAATAATAACGGCGGTCAGCCAGTATCGATGCAGAATATTCGCGAGGTAAGCCAGCTGGCTGATAAATACCATATTCCGTTTGTTATCGACAGCGCCCGTATGGCAGAAAATGCATATTTCATTAAAATTCGGGAGAAAGGATACCAGGATAAATCCATTAAAGAAATAATCCGCGAGATGTTTTCTTACTGTGAGACAACCGTAATGAGTTCGAAGAAAGACGGGCTGGTCAATATTGGTGGTCTTTTCATTACCCGTAAGGAATCCATTTATCACAAGGCGAATGATTTTGCAATTGCTCATGAGGGTTTTATTACTTATGGGGGTTTAGCGGGTAGGGATCTGGAAGCACTGGCTGTAGGACTTCAAGAAGTTACTGATTTTCAGTACCTTTCTTATCGCGTTAAACAGGTTGAATATCTAGGTCAAAGATTAAAAGAAAAAGGGATTCCGATCATTGAGCCGGTCGGCGGGCATGGTGTCTATGTGGATGGGTTGCGATTTTTCCCGCAAATTCCGCAATATCAATTCCCTTCCCAACGGTTGGTGGTTGCGTTATACGAGGAAGCTGGTGTGCGTGCAGTAGAATTGGGGGCTTGCGCGTTTGGAAGAAAGGATCCAGCCACAGGGCAGGATATCTGGCCCAAGCTGGATGTGATGCGTATCGCAATATCGCGTAGAGTTTATACCGATAATCACATGGATGTCATCGCGAATGCGTTGGACTATATATACAACCAGCGCCATACCTATTCAGGTATGCGTTTGGTGTATCAGGGTCCTATTATTTCTTTGAGGCATTTCACGGCTGGGTTCGAGCTTCTTTAATAGCATTACTGGTTGTTCTCCAAGATATTGGTAAATCATAAAAACCTGATTCATGTTGCGGATCAGGTTTTTTGAGTTAGGAAGGTTACGGAGCGAGTGAGGAGAGAAAAATTGACATAGTTCGTATTAAAAGATAGTAAAGTAATGTCATTATTCTATCCGCAGTTGATTTTACCAACTGAATAAGCATGCGTCACAGGTATGTCTACAATTAGAATATAGGAAATTATCACGAGAGGTCAGGTTTATTTCTAATGAAGAAAGTAAAAATTGCAGCTGGTCTTGCGCATGTAAACTATGGGATTCTGGGTGATCTGGTTGAAAAAGCATCCCAGGCTGGTGTGGATTATATTCACGCTGAGGCTGCGGATATGCATGTGCTTACCAATGAAGCGCTCATGGGTGGATTTCGAGATGTGATGGGTATACGAGACCGCACCGAATTACCTATTGAGCTGCACTGCTATATCAACACCTGCAGTTTGAAATTCATCGATCAAGTGGCGGATGCTGGGGCAAACATGATCATTCTGCCCATTGACCATTTTCTGGGTGGAGCGCCATTGGCATTTTTCATAAAACGCGCACGCGAACGAGGTATGAAATTTGGATTGTTCTCAAACTGCATCACACCTGCCTTCTTTTTTGAGGAAGTGATCTACTGGATCGATCGAATTCATGTCGTTACACACGGGGTAGAGGATAAGTATTATGGTTGGCGCAGGTCGGTAGTCCCGATGATTGAAAAATTACGCAAGATGATCGATGAAAAAAAACCAGAAGTGGAATTAGCCTGTGATGGCGGTATCTTACCTGAAAATCTGGAGCCGCTTGTTCTGGCAGGAGCGGATGTCCTTGAGTTTTCACGCCCCATTTTTGAAAATGTGGAGACAATGGCGGAGAATGTGCGTGTTATTCGCAGCGCACTCGATAATGCTAGCAGAAAAATTGAATCTTAATTACACATTGAAGCGAGTAGGAGAATCGAAATGAAAAAAGTAAAAATTGCTGCAGGATTATGTAATGCAGATTATGGACATATCGGTGATCAGGTGGCTGCTGCTACAGAAGCGGGGGTGGATTATATCCATGCTGAAGCCGCTGATATGTATGTGCTTCCTGACCACCCCCTGATGGGGGGACCTCAAGTAGTGGAAGGAATTCGCCCGCGAACGGATCTGCCCATCGAGATGCATTGTTATATTCGTGATTGCAGTGAAATGTTCATCGATATTACCGCCGATGCTGGTGCCAATCTCATTATCCTTCCTCTGGAATATTTTCTGGGTGGCGCTCCATTAGCATATTTTGTAAAACGAGCCAGAGAAAAAGGGATGAAATTCGGCTTGATGTTGGATTGTGTCACCCCTACTCAATTCATGGAAGAAGCCATCTATTGGGTCGATCGCCTGCATGTCGTAACCCACGGTATTGATGACGATAACTGGGGATGGCGCAGAACCCAGATCCCGATGATTAAGAAATGCCGGAAATTAATTGATGATTTAAAACCAGAAGTCGAGCTGGCTTGTGATGGTGGCATCAGTGCGGATAATCTCGAGCCATTAATTGAGGCTGGAGTGGATGTATTGGAATTTTCCAGTCCAATATTTAGGACATCCCGACCGGAATACAAACCTGCCGGTCGCGAATTGATCATTGAGAATGTAAAGATGATCAAAAATGCTATCGATGCAGCTGCATTAAAAGTCAATAATGCCTGATAAAGTGAAATTGGAGCAATGATGAAAAAAGTAAAAATCGCAGCCGGATTATGTTTCGCAGATTATGGTCATATTGGTGACCAGGTCGCTGCAGCCACACAGGCGGGTGTGGATTATATCCACGCCGAAGCGGCGGATATGTATGTCCTCCCCAATCATCCTTTGATGGGCGGACCTCAGGTGGTGGAGGGAATTCGCCCGTGTACGCATTTGCCCATCGAAATGCATTGTTATATCCGTGAATGCAGTGAGCAGTTTATCGATATCACTGCTGATGCAGGTGCCAATCAGATCATTCTTCCTTTCGAATACTTTCTGGGTGGAGCTCCTCTGGCTTACTTTATCAAACGTGCCAGAGCGCGGGGGATGAAATTCGGTCTCATGTTGGATTGTGTGACACCTGCTCAATTTGTGGAAGAGGTTATTTTTTGGATCGACCGTATTCATGTCGTGATGCATGATATCGATAATGCCGACTGGGGATGGCGCAGAACACAGTTGCCGATGATCAAAGAACTGCGGCGAATGATCGACGATTTGAAACCGCAGGTTGAATTAGCCTGTGATGGGGGCATCTCTGCTCAGAATCTGGCTCCACTGGTAGAAGCAGGTGTGGATGTGTTTGAATTCTCGCGACCCATTTTCCGCAATGGGGATGGCTCACCTGCGAGGGGAGATCAAATCATCAAGAATGTTCAGGCACTGCGAAAAGCGCTTGATCAAGCAGCTGGAAATAAGTAAGGATTGTGTTTGGATAAGGAAAAATTGGTAAAGCTCAAAGATGTAATCAATGAAAAAATGATTTTGCTCGATCCTCCAGTTAAGGATAAAGATGGTGTCATCCACATGCTGGTGGATCTGATGAGCGAGAACGGAAAGTTGTTTTCAAGCGAACAATTCCTGACCAGTGTCTATGATCGTGAACAATTGCTTTCAACCTACTGCGGGTTCTATGTAGCTATTCCTCACGGGATCTCGGAAACTGTAAAAGAACCCGGCGTATGTTTTGCGCGTATCCCGGAAATCAGCTGGGGACCCGAACAGGAAAAAGTCCGATATGTTTTCCTTTTAGCTGTACCAAAGATAGATGATAACAGGCAGTCTCCTCACCTGAAACTCCTATCGGCTATTGCAGTATCCAGCCTGGAAGAGGATATCCGTGAAATTTGGGCAAATGCCAGCAGTGAGGTCGAGATTTTAGAATCACTCAAGCCAGCGCTTAATGGCCCTGAAAATGATTGATGCATGATGAATTTAGGAAAGGAGGTGGACTGCAGATCGGTAATTACAAAAGGAACTACGTTACATATTTTCTTAATAAATAGGAGACAAAAATGAATATTTGGGAAGAAATTAAAGATGTTTTTAAGAATTTTGGACAGCATATGCGCACCGGCGCTTCATACATGCTGGGAGCCTTATTGATCGGTTCACTCGCGACCGCACTGGGCAACTCGCTGGGTCAGGGTAACGAATCCGCTTTCTGGACGTTGATAAAATCCATCGGGACTATTGGTATGGATATCTTCCCTGCAGTTTTGGGTGCATACATGGCATTCTCAATCGCAGACACTCCGGCTATTGGTCCCGGTCTTATCCTCGGTATCCTCGCGAAACAGCAGGGTACGGGATATCTTGGCGCGATGGTTGCTGCTGTCCTGGTTGGTATCCTCATCCGATTGCTCATGAAGGTAAATGCCGGGAAAATGTTCCAGATTACATACAATATGTTCGCACCTGTCGTTGCCACGCTGCTCATTGGTCTGGTGATGGAATTTGGGTTAACCAATCCGATCAATGCGGCTTTTGGCGCGCTCGTGAATGGCATTACCAATTTAGGTCAGAGCGGAAAAGGTATAATGGGTGCACTCTTAGGTGGACTTGAGAATGTCGACTTCGGTGGACCGATCTCTAAATCTGCCATGACCGTTGTAAATGCACTCTTCGAAAGTGGGATCAATACCGCGTACGGTATGGTTGGCGCGGCGGTGTTCGTTGCTCCATTGGGTGTTTCTATTGCGGCTTTGATCAGCAAAAAATACTTTACCAAAGATGAATATGAATACGCAAAAGGTGGCGTTCTGCTTTCCATTCTGGGCGGATTCACTGAAATTGTCATCCAGTACGCAGTCAATGACTTCTGGCCAGTCACCATCGCAAGTGCGGCTGGTGGCGCTGTCGCGGGCGCAATTGCAGGTATGACTGATCTGGGTATGCTTGTTCCTGTCCTCGGTATCGCAAATATCGCATTCTGGACCAATACCTGGGTTTATATTGCTGCTGTGCTGGCAGGAACTGCTACGTCAACCGTGGTTGTACTGGCTCTCAAAGCCCTTGAACACCATAAAAAAGAAGCGAAATAAGAACCGTATAAAATAAATAATGCCCATATTCTTTGAATGAAAGGAAGTTAGGTTATGAGAATTATTATTATTTCCGGGTGTTCGGCTGGGGTAGCCCATAGTAAAATGATCACCGCTGCGCTGCGCAAGGAACTTGAATCACGGCAGTTCGAAGTGGCTGTGGAGGAACATGGCGGCTGGGGGTCCCCAAAACGTATTGATTCTGAATTTATCAGAACAGCCGACCTCGTGATACTGGTAACAGCGATACGGATTATGGGCATGGAACGCTTTCAACATTTACCCATTTATAAAGAGGAAGTCCATAAAGCATTGATGAATCCAAAAGAAACGGTGGACAAAGCATTGGAAATGTTGCAAAACGTCAAAAAAGAATAGATTTTTAATATAGAATGCACGAGTATGTGAATTACTCAGGACAACCGAATACCACATACTCGTGCACAATAAATTATTATATCAAGTTGTTAGAGCCATGGTTCTAAATGGAAATGGCTGTATTTTATTAAAAAAATAAGATAATGAATATATTATATGACGTTTGATTTGGACCTGTATTCAAAGAATATTCTAGAATTACTACTCCAGAATGATTCTCCCTTATCATCTATCGAAATTGCAGAAAAGATGGATATTTCACCTCGTATGGTACGTTATCGATTAAAACCATTGGGTTGTTATATTAATCAAGAAGGCAAGACCGTACAAATCAAACAAAATTCAGGGATCTATATTGAGGCATCTTCTCAATGGAAAAAGAAAATGCTGGAAAAGGTAAACCGTGATTTTTCCCCTAATTGTGTTCATGCTCCGAAAGATCGTCGCGAATTCCTGAAGTTCTTCCTCCTCATCTGTGATGCACCTATCACATCAAAATTGATGAGGTATGAACTTGGGGTTTCAAGGGTAACAATACTCAAAGATCTTGATGAAATTGAGCCATGGTTTGAAGGAAAGAATTTAAAACTCATCCGCAAACCGGGATTCGGGATTGAACTTCAAGGGAAGGATCTAGACCTTCGCAGGGCGATTATTGATTACTTGATTAATACACTGGGTACATTAAGCCTCGCGAAATTATGCCGCGGTAGCAGTGTTAGCCAATCCATAAAGCCTCTAAAGGTACTTAACCCCAAAACGAAAGACTCTATCTGCGCCTACCTCTCAGCATTGGATATTCCCTTTGCCTGGGGATTGACGGCGAAGATAGAGAATGGTTTGAGTGTTCATCTTACGGATAATTCTTATATCGCGACGGTACTGTATCTGGCTATTCTTATTGATCAATTGAGAAGAATTCAGTTGATGAATGAATCTGCATATGTATCTGAATCATCATATGTATCTGAATCATCTCAAAAAGATGACAGCTACTATATTGCTCAAACAATATTAGGAAAGATTGAATTTCAATATGGATTGAATATATCTGAAGAAGAGAAGATTAATTTATCCAGATTAATTTCTCGGCTTGAAGTGAGAAAAACGATTTCGGAAACTATTGGTGAATTAAAAGATAAAGAGCTCAGCCCTGAAGCGAAACGAGTCGCGAAAATAATCTTACGGGAGGTTTCGATTCTTCTACACCCTTATTTATTCGTGGAACACAAACTCTATTCTGACATTGCCTTTCACCTTCAGAATATTTTGGATAGCATGAGAGTTTCGACCTATCTGCGAAAAGATATCATGAATAAGATTGAACTGCGGCGACCATATATTTTTTCAGTGGCGCAAAAAGCGGTAAAAATTGTTGAGAGTGAGATCGGGCTAGAAATGCCCAATACCGAAGTGGGGCAATTTTCAATATTCTTGATCTCAGCGATGGAAAGACTCTGTCCCCCTAATCGGATTATCCGAAATGTATTTATCGTAAACGACTCAGGAGAAGAGATCAGTGAATTGTTGCGCGTTCAGTTGATATCACGCATTCCAGAGATTGAGGTTATCCGCTGCATCGGACCGCTGGAATTATTGAAGATCGAAATGAATGATAAAGAAATAGATGGCATTATAACAACTATGGAATTAGAGAATACGAAAATCCCTTCAATTCTGGTAAGCCCTTTATTGACGGATGCGGATATTAACAAGGTTAGAGATGTATTGAATATCTATTCAAAGAATGCTTCGGAAACGGTTAATTCCATAGCTGATCTGCATTTGTGGAACCTGATCCAACCTGAAGCGATTGAATTGGATGCCATTGCAGAAAATTGGCAAGAAGTGATTGAGAGATCAGGTTTACTGCTGCTCCGCATGGGAGCAATCTATCCGAAATATATCGAAGCTATGAAAAGTTTAATCATTGAGAATGGCCCCTATGTAGTGAGTGGTCCCGGGATCGCTCTTCTGCATGCCCGCCCCGACCAGGGCGCGAAACGCACCTGTATGGCTTTTACCAGATTGAAGACGCCTGTTCATTTCGGGCATCCCACCAATGATCCTGTTGACCTTGTATTTGCTCTATCCGCGGTAGATAGTTTTACATCTCAAACTGCCTTAAAAGAATACGTCGATCTTTTGAACAATCAAGATTTACTTTCGGGCATCAGAAAAGCGCGCAACCGGGAAGATGCGATCACCATCCTTAAAAAACTCGCTGATATCAATCTTTCATGAAAACGATAAAAGGATTAATTTTCGATTTTGATGGTTTGATCATTGATACGGAATACGCTAAATATTTGTCTTGGCAGGAAATATTCCAATCTTTTCAGGTAGATCTCAGTTTTGAAGTTATAGAGTCAATCTTTTGGCATGCTGATGGTTCAAATTCACTTATTTCCCATTTAGAAGATAAGGTTGGCAGAAAACTGGATGCCCAAGTGATCATTCAGCGTGCTTTACAACGTTTCCATGAGATTCTTTCTCAATTTGAAATGCGGGCTGGGGTATACGATTACCTTGTGCAGGCAGATCAAATGGGATTGAAAATGGTCCTAGCTTCCAATGCAAAGCATGCTCAAATCCAGCCGCTGATCGATCGATTGCAGATTGGGCATTTTTTCCGTTCGATCTTGACCAGCGAGGATGTTCGCAACCCAAAACCTGACCCTGAATTATTGAATCTTACAGTCCAGCGCATGGCTTTAGAAACTGGCGAAGTGATCGCATTTGATGACTCGAACATTGGCTTGAAAGCGGCAAGATCAGCGGGTATCTTTTGCGTGGTCGTTCCAAATCAATTGACAATCCATTTCTATATCGATCATCCGGACCTGCTGCTTCCATCATTCACGGAAAAAACATTATATTCACTGCTTGAGGATACGAAACATTCTATATTGTGAATTCCTTCGCATATATCTATCCCAATATCTCCATAAATTAAAAAAACTTGCTGCCGGGGTTAGCCAAATTTATACTCACTTTGCTGGTTTGTTTAATGAATGCGCCTCAAAAAACTCCCACATCAAGCGTGTGGCATTAATCTCGGAGCTGGTTTTTCCCACCCCCATGCGCGGTATGAACTTATCGCCTGGCCAGGAATGCCCGCCGCCCTCAATGGTGTAGAGAACCACATCCGCACCACCCGCACAACCGCTGTAAAATACGGATTGCACGTTCTGGCTGACCGCTTGCTCAATGGGAACAGCTTTGCATTGATTACGCTGCGCGAGCTTTTGCATAAAATCTGGGATGGATGGAAAGGGGTAATCAAAACGCTTAGAAGGGCCGCCGTTATATGGCACGATCCTATCGGCGGTGCCGTGGAAGGCGATTATGGGCACCGGACGGGTCTGCTGGCAGGCATCCAGCGGGTAGAAATACGTGCCCGCAACGCTGCCCACCGCCGCGATGCGCTCCGAAAGTGCGCAAGCCAGCGCCAGCGCCATGCCGCCCCCGTTGGAAAGCCCATTCGCATAGATGCGCGCCGGGTCGATGTTGTATTCCTGTTCGAGCCGGTCGATCAGGTTGGAGATGAAACGGATATCAGCGGTCGGGTTGTTGGCGGAATTTTCATAATCGTATAACTGCCAGCGCAGCGGAATGTGGGCGCCCATGGGGTAAACCACGATGAAGCCTTCCTGCTTAGCTAGGTTGTTCCAGCTGCTTTTGCGCATCTGGCGTGCAGGGAAATCTTTAAAACCATGCATGCTGATCACCAGCGGGGTAGGCGTGAAGGGATCATAGGAGGCTGGTACATACAGCAGATACCTGCGCTTCACTCCTCCAGAGACCAGGCTCTTGTTGGAATAGTGGGCTACCTGCCAGTTGATGGAAAGGGCGATGGCGCTGAAAAGTGCGCCCGCAATGAGAATGATAAAGATGGCTTTCAATGCTGCTTTCCTTTTTTACACGAATTACCCAGTGCTAATGGAAGAAAGACAATTTCTACTGCAAGCGGAAGGGTACCGGTTTAATCTTCTGGTATTACCCGGGTTTGGCTTGCCATTATTATACCGGATAGCGTGTATATGACATGTTTTTCCTTTTTACGTTGTTAACGGTCTTCTATCAAAAGGCTATGCACCTGTGAAAGCGAAAAATGAAAGAGACAGGTTTTATCCCCCTCATTCACCTGTCTCCTTCAATCGCTATCGGTGGCATCGGTTTTTTTGAGTATTCCTGATCACAGAACCATTCAAGGCATACACCTGCTACTGCGAGAGCCCAGCGAACACAAACGCAACTTGCCCCCGAAGCTTTAACCGGAATAGAGACACAAGCAGATATGGTTAAAATGCGTTTTATTATGATCGTATCCTCCGTAGTTCTTTTATTCAGCACAGCTTAATATAAAAAACAATCTATTCAAGCCTATGCATTTACAGTTTTCTCCCTGCCAGAAATATCCACGCGATGATGAGCGTATGCACTGCGCTGGTTAGAACCACTAACCAGAGAATTTCCGTATATCCCCCTAGGATGGTGTTGAGGATATCCGCCAGATGGAAACCGAAGAATGTTACCAAAACCGGATAATCTTCCTTTCAGCTACTCCAGATAGACGTACTCCCTGGAATGCGATGATTTTCTGTTGGGCATGAGAGTGTTTGTTAGAAAATGATGAGATGTTCCCTTGAATTACTTTTCCAAACTTAAAGCAATATTGTAGGCGTGATCGCTGATACGTTCCAGATTGCGCAGTGTATCATTGAAGATCGTATCTGCTTCGGGGTGGCAGATCTTCTTTTTCAACCGTTCAATATGGTTTTGGCGGAATTTTTTCTCCAGGGTATCAATCTCATCTTCCCTTTTCGCGATCTTCGAGATCATTTTCTTGTTTTCAGTTTTCAACGCCTTCAAAGATGCCTGGTAGTTGTGAATTACTAGGCCTGAGATGGTTTTTAACTCTTTTTTGGCATCTTTGCTGATATCGATTTTATTATCTGCAATCTCAGAAGCGTATTCAGCCAGATTATTGGCATGATCGCCGACCCGTTCGATATCGGTAATCAGATGTTTCAGGTCTTCCAGGGTATCCTGATCAGTTGGATTCAGTTTATCGCCGGGGATACTCTCCAGAAAACCTTCCAGCGTGCGGGTGATCTCGTCCACATCTTTCTCATGTTTAAAAACCCATTTGACGTCATCTTTGTTCTTATGTAGCATCGCCTGGCTGGCTTTTTCGACCATTTCACAGGTGATTTCACCCATGCGCAGCACTTCTTCTTTGGCGAGTTTCACTGCCATCATAGGCATGTTGAGCAGGCGCGGATCAATGAAGCGGGTCTTGCTCTTTTTTGTTTTCTCCTCTTCCTGTTCCGGGATGAGTTTTTCCACAAAACTGGCTAGAGGTTTGATGAAGGGCAGCATTAATACACTGACGCAGATGTTGAAAACAGTATGCGCATTGGCAATTTGTCTGGAAAGCACACTCGAGGTTGTAGAGATAAAATTGGTATATGGATTGATAAAGGGTAAAAAGAGCAGTACTCCAATAATGTTAATGAAGATCTGGGCATACGAAGCGCGTTTAGCGCTTGACCCTGATTGTAACGCTGCCATCCAACCCATAATGCAGGAGCCGATGTTGGCGCCTAGAATAATGGCAATGGCGACCTCCAGGGTAATGCCGTGGCTGATGCCCATGGCAATCACCAATCCGGTCATGGCGGTGCTGCTTTGCACGAGGGCGGTAAAAAGCGCGCCCACCAGCACACCCAGCAGAGTATACTGCCCCATCACCAGAAGTGCCTCCTGGAAGAAAGTGGTCTGGCTGATCACCCCGCCCGCTTTCGACATCATGTTCATTCCCACGAATATGGTTCCGAATCCAAAGAAGGGCTGCCCGATCATCCTGAGTTTTCTATCTTTCGAAAAGAACATAAGAAAGAATCCGATGATCAGGAAGATGAGATTGAAACCTTTGATCTGGAAGGAAACCAACTGACCGGTAATGGTGGTGCCGATCTCCTGCCCCAGCATAATACCGATGGCCTGCTGCAGAGAGAGCATATTAGCATTGATCAGCCCGATCATGGTTACCATAAGCAGCCCGCTACTCTGCATCAACGCAGTCGCGACGGTGCCAAACAAGCCCTGTTTTAACGGGTGGTCGAGCGATCTATCGAGAAATGAAAGCAGCTTTGATCCGGCTACCTTTTCCAATCCTTCACTGAGGATATGCACCCCATAGATGAAAATTGCCAGACCGCCGAATAATTCCAGTATTGATTGAAAAATTTCCATGCGCTTATTGTATTCATAAATCCTGAAGAAGAAAAGGAATTTAGTATAAGAACACACAAGAAAGTGAGTTCCGGGTAAAAAAGAATAGACAAACTTTTCGTTTGCCTATTTTTAATTCAGATAGAGAAATACTATTTTTCTTTTCTTGTGAAGTCAGCGTCTTTTCTCTATTGAATATTCCACAGCTCCACAGTGGCATTATTGCTTCCCACTGCCAGCGTACCGCCATCCTGTGAAAAAGCCAGTGCAGATACGCTGTCATACCCATCTGCTTTTCGATCGATCTGCCCCCTTGCAACGTTCCATAGAATGATCGTGCCATCACTGTCTGCGGAAGCCAGCAGGTTCCCATCCGGGCTGGCAGCCGCTGCCATCACCATAGCTTCGTGCCCGCGCAGGGTCCCAGTTTGCTTTCCACTGATGATATCGTATAAACGGATGTCATTTTCCGTTGCTACTGCAACAGCAATGACATTGCTTTCTCCCAGCAGTACCATATCCTGGACTCGTACGCCTTCGATATGCGCGACCTGGCTGCCGCTCTTGAAATCCCAAACATAGATGCCGTTCGAAGTCGTTGGCAAGCATTGATCACAGGTATAGGCTGCGGCGATCAGGTATTCATCGCCGGGGGAGAGGATGATGCGGTTGACAGGGCTATCCAGAGTGAAGGTATTCACCTGCTCACCGCTGGTGGTGTTGTAGATGCGCACACCGTCATAGCTCCATCCCAATCCGGCTGCCAGCAGGCTCCCGCCTTCCGAAAAATCTGTACTCCAGATATCAATGCCTGTGATCTGCGCCACCGCATTCCAGCTTCCGATGCTGAAAATGTTCATCCCACCCAGATAGACCATTGCCATGTGTGTTTGGTCGGGAGAAAAAACAACCGGAAGGAAGCTGGATAGGATATTTGTTTCTCCAGCCTGTTCAAAGACCACCTCATGCTGGGCGATATCCCAGACCTTGGCCGAAAAATCGCTGCCGGTTACGACCAGATACTGCCCATCCGGGGATAATGCCAGATTGCTCACGCCCGTCCCCTGTACGAAGATGGAATCTTCCGCGAAGAGATTGAGCAGCCACTCGCGATATTCCTTGGCGGGGCTGAATCCGTAATGATCTCCACCCCCCACTTTCATTTGAGAAGGTTCTCCTCCCCAGAAGCCTTCTTCAGCTACCACTACGCCATCATTCCAGCGCACCAGATGCACCAGCCACCAGATCATGTAACCACCCGCGCCATCGGTATAGGTTGCAACCAGATCTCGATGTTCTTCCACGCACACCACGGTTTGCACTTCATCCGCCGAGCGCGCTTCGGTGGCAGGGTGTTTTAGTTCTGAGGAATTGGTCAGCGCCCATCCTGTTGGGTTCCCCTCGTCATAGTAATTATTGGACATGGTCAACAGCGGGGCACTGGAGGCTCCTTCCTGCGCGGCCGATGTGAAGGCAGCATCGCAGAGTTTGCCTGCCTGCTCACTTAAGGTCGATGCCGCGATAGTCGGCACTTCCGTCGGAGCGGCGGTCGCGGTTGGAGTATCCTCCGCCTGGATTGGTGTCGCCGAGAGTTGGGCAGCTTCAGCCGTTTGGGTCTGCAGGACCGCTTTTTCCGCCGCTCCCGGCGTACAACCCGTCATGCCGAATAGAATAGAAATACAAATGATTAGACCTGTGCTTAGCTTCGATTTCATGGTGTCCCTCTCCATATCAAAAGTTTTGGATAATAAGAACCATTCGGATATTATCCAATATTCGCATAGAAAATTCAATCAGTCTTTTTGGCCACTCCCCAGGATTGCATGGACAGTATAAATTTTCCGATGAAAAGAAAGCGCCCGGTTGTTTAGAAACAATAAGCGGGATGCTATAATAGATTTGATATTTTGTCTTTCGAAAGCGTTGATCCAGAGATCTGAATTTGGTCGCTTGGAAAGGGCAATGAACCAAACAACCCACATAGCCTGGGAAAGGTATCTGGGGAATGAATAGCAAAACCGACCAAGAGAATGATCGGTTTTTTTGTTTTATTTCTAAAAGGAGGATGTGATGAATGCTCAGAAAAAGGGTGAACAGGAAATCGAAAAATTGTACTTTACATATCTGGAAGAAGCGAAACGGGTGCGTGAAGTATATTTGCACGCCTATCTTCCCTTTATGTGGGTAGGGCTGGCAGTTATGGCAATAAGCATTACAGCAATTGTGATCGGATTCACCTCATTGGGTAAAATGGGGTATGCAGAAATGAAGACTTTATCCTGTACTTTTTGGATTGGTCTACCGGTTGCGTTTGTGATCGCCATTATTGGCCTGGCTACTGCAAAAAAAAGAGCCAATGAGGTTTTAGCAGAAGTGGATCCTGCCATGATCGGTTTTCAAGAGTTCTATGATCTGCATTTCTCCAAACGCTATTGGCCGAAAGAAATGGTGAGTGGGAAGAAATTGGAGCGTTTTTTATCGATAATAAATAGGAAAGAATATTTTTAATAGCCATGTTGCTGATTTTTTAGACACAATGCTCTTGTTGAATTCTCATAACTCGATGGAATCCAGTGTACCTGCTGAGCAAAAACGATGTTCAGGTTTGACATTTAACTCACAAAGAAGATGATAAGCATGCTTCTATTGGCGGCGGAAACCTGCTGATATATAATTATGGACAGATGTCAGGGACAAATTATCATTGTACATTTCAAGTTGCAGCACTACGGGAGGAAAGATGGGAGATCAAAACAGTTTTCAATGCCGCAGCTGCGGTGCTCATTTAAATGAAAGTATGAAGAGAGGGAAGATCACCTGTCCCTACTGTGGGACAGTGAATGTATTAAAGCAGCAGACTGAAACACAGGGCATGCTTATCTGCCCCAATTGCGGAGCTGCAAATGATCTGCATGCGGAATATTGCGCGGAGTGTGGAGATGGGCTGTATCTCATCTGCCCCAAATGCAAAACGAGCAATAAAGCCGATGCAGCCCACTGTATCAAGTGTGGCTCGCTGCTGGGAGAAGAAATAAAGCTGCGCAATTTGTATTTTGCGTACCTTGCGGAAGCCAAACGGGTTAAAAAGATTTATCGGAGCAAGTATAACCCGTGGTTTTCGTCGTTATTTATCCCTGTATTTGCACTTATTATGGGAAGTCAAGTGGCTCCAGACAGTGTATTTTGGATGATTCTCTTTTTTGCATCTCCTATCTATATATTGATCTTACTGCTCACTGGCAGAAAGAAAGCGAAGAAAAAAGCCCAAGATGAAATAGAAAAAATGAATCCCCCTAAGGTTGGATTCTCTGAGTTTTTCAATCTATATTTAAAGAAAAACTATTGGCCTGATACGATTGTGGAAGGCGAGAAACGCGAACGCTTTTTATCGATCGTACAAATGAAATAATTATTTCATTTGAAATCAGGAGTATCCATGAGTGAACAAATAGCATTGCAGTGTAAGAGTTGTGGAGCGCATCTGGAGGGAGCAGGGAAGAAACGTCAGATAACCTGCCCCTATTGTGGGATTGTGAATGTATTTGAAAAGCAAACCGTTTCAGAACATGAGATCATTTGCCCGGCGTGCGGCACGGCCAATAAAAGAGAATTCGAGCACTGCGTGGAATGCGGGCAAAGCCTGTACCAGAACTGCCCCAAGTGCGGTATGCGCAATGAAGCTGATGCCGTGTACTGCGCCAAATGCGGTTTGAATCTAGAACAGGCCTTCCGAATCCAAAGAAAATATTTTGAATATCTTGCTGAAGCCAACCGCGTGTCGAAAGCATACATGCGCACGTATCGAACCTTTATGTGGATTGGGGTTGCCGGAATGCTGATCAGTGCAGTTTTGATGTTTACCACCAATTTCACCTCTGCCGGAGTGACCCCTGGCTCTCTCTTGATCTTGTTTGGTTTAATGGCATCTTACGGGATTATTCTGTTAGGGAGCGTGAAAGCTCAAAAGAAAGTTAGCGAAGAACTGCAGAAAACCAAACCTGCCTTGACTGGATTCGCTGAGTTTTATAAACTGTTTGCTCGAAAAAATAAAGTGACACGATACTGACCCAGTCAGATGGTTTCGGGAAATAAATTACAAAGATTCCTGTCCATTGCAAACCTGCATGAAAATTAGCGAGGAAGTATTCAATATCTCCGAATTGAATGGAAGAATAAAACAGGGTAACCTGAAATCGAATAGTTCTTTTTAAATGTTAGATAGATCAACGTAGAAAAGTTCTTCCCGGCCCCATTTGTCAGATTCTGTTGATACAATATCGCCTATGAAATATACGTTATCTGTTCCCCTGATTCTCATTTGGTTATTGACCGCCTGCTCAACCGCCGACCCCCTCGCGGTTTCCTCGCCTTCAGCATCTGTTGAAAGCATTCAGCCAACAGCACCCCCCCCGAGGATACCCGCCTGCTCCCGGAAGATTGGCAGAACTGGCCGGTCATCCCGGAGTTAACCGTAACTGCACGCGTAATATACGAACAGGGTCTGCAAATGGGCAATGACCTGCATGCTTTTTCTAAGATCGGGGATTGCCAGAACCTCAAGACGGTCTTCTTATGGAAATTTGATCATCTGGATATTTACGAATTTGAGTGGGATATCACCCCCTACCTAGATACCATCAAGAATTTTCAGGGTTCCTTTGACCGCGACGGGCAATCAGCCCAGTATGGTTTTACGGCTGCTTCTCCCCTTACCCAAATTCAAGCCGCCCCCGAATTTTGCCAGCCGGATGAAACTCCCATGGAGTGCGAACTGCGCATCACCCGGCCAACGTTTGTGCTGGTCAGCTTGGCATTTCCTTTTAATGGGCGCACCCCGGGTTTGTATGAACAGTACCTGCGCCGCATCATTGAATACAGCATGGCTCAGGGCGCAGTGCCCATTCTGGCGACCAAGGCTGATAACGTCGAAAAGGATAATTCCATCAACCTGGCCGTCGCGAAATTAGCCTATGAATATGATCTGCCCCTGTGGAACTGGTGGGCGGCTGCCCAGCCCCTGGCGGATAACGGTATCGATCCTTACCGCGACGGATTTCACATCAGCGAGCTTACCCGTTTAACAACGCGCAGTCAGGATGATTGGGGTCCTAAATGGTCCGCGGATGGTAGCCATATCCTCTTTTTCTCCAATTTGGGAAATTATAATTGGGAGATCTTCGTAATGAATGCGGATGGCAGCCGGGTTCAGCAAATTACCAGTGATGAGCTTCCTCACAAGAGCTATCTTAAATGGTCGCCTGATGGAACGCAAATTCTGTTCGTATCCCAGGAGGGCGGGTTGCTCAGCCGGACTTATGATGTGTACATACTGCAATCAGATGGATCCATGCTGACACATTTGATCGGACCTTTGGAGAAAAATCCGTCACCAATCTGCCTGCAATAAATCCATACACAAAAAGGATGGAAAGTTGCACACTCTCCATCCTTTTTCAAAACCTTCACCTATTGATCTAGGTTAAGTTGGTTGGTGCTATTTCTTTTTGAATTGGTTGATGATCAGCAGCAGAACCACCGCTCCCGCAAAAGCTGCGATGATTTCCCACAATAAGCCGCTTACCGGTAATCCGAGCAGTGAAAAGATCCAGCTGCCGATGAAAGAACCAGCCACGCCGATGAGCATATCTCCCCACAGACCGAAAGTGTTCTTTACAACTTTATCGGCTAAGAAACCTGCGATCAAACCAACGATTAATAATGCAATTAAGTTCATGATAATCTCCTTTTCTCTTATTTTACAAATAAATTCCTATAGGAATATAAGAAAAATTTAAAAATATACTCTTTTAATTCAACTTGTGACGATTAACGCCAGTATAACCAACAACAAAATTATTGATGCTGCTCTTCCCAGGCAGAAAGCAATTGTATATCTGAGATTGCATTTTCAAAAGGGATAAAGATGCATAGCGCTAAAAACTAATCACAGGAAAGATTATGTGATCCAGAGGTAAAAAATTATATTCTCCGTTTGCTCATGGGCAATGTTTGCTTTTGTAAAAGAACTTATTGAATTGGATAAATCTTTTTTTCATCGAAAATGTCTGTTGGGAAATTTAGCTACTTAGCATAGTCCTATTACGCAATCCCCCAAACATTTGAGGGCTTCTTTTGAAAAAGAGTTTGTATTAAGCCAGTGAATTCTGGCTTGATCCAACAATCCGGGTATGCATATTGAAGATCGTATAATGACCGAAATCCAAATAGAAGTTGTAGGAAACAAAGGTTTGGAAATGCCGCATCGGCATCATCCCAGTTTGATAATTTATATGGTTGTATTGAGCCTATTTTGCCGCGATCAAAGAGAATATAAAAGGACTCGCGGTAGTTACTAATTCTTAGATTGCCGCTAAACGCTGACCATGCCGATTGGTTAATGCGTTTTTCTAAGACCGGAACAATACAAAGTAAGAATGAAACCAGGTCTGCTACACGGATATACCACGCTCCTGGTTCAATCTTCTCAGATAAGAATGGGTCACCCACATGATAAGCTGGGTGGTCTTCCCCTAGCATCAGATTTATGCGGTGATAATCCTTTTCACTTTTATTCCAAAGCCAATGGAATAACATCACGGTAACCGCATTCCAGGGAATGCCCGGTAGAAGATCGTACCATATGATGGTAATCTCCTTACTCGTCGTAAACCTCTTTGGGCAAATGAAAAATCCAACAGGCTGATTTTCTGTTGAGAAAATGGCATTCACATCAACTTTATGAATATTCGTATTGCTTTTGTCCAGGATTTCATAGCACCAGGTGTTGAGATCGCGCGAAGCGCTAAGCAAGTATCGAGAGCATCCAGACTGGTAACACTCTTGAATCCATCTTAGATCAGTAACTTCGGCTTGGCGGATGGTGAACTCATTGTTTCTAAGGATTTCATCTTTACCATTGTTATTTACAGGTGGATACCCTGCCCAACCGCCACCTAGCGGTACGCCTAGTTCATATCCAAATTGTCTGTAGAAAAAAGGAATGCCAGTGATAGCCTGGATAAGATGCCCACGTTTTTTTGAAATTTCATGTGCGACGTTGAATAGTTCGCGAATCAATCCTTTCCCACGAAACGCCGGATCTGTACCGACCAGTTCAGGACGCCCTACTTTTATTAGAATATTTTCATATTGCCAGATCTGTGAAATTAAAGCCATTGAAGAAACAATCTTATTTGAATTCTTTTCAACGACAAGTAGAAAGTCTTGTGGCTGAAAAGTAGATAAATGGCCTGACATTAAATCACGAGTCATTGAGGAGATAGTGTTCGTGTGATCTGGAACGAAATAATGAATTTGCTGGTTGAATTCTATAAGTTGATCTAGATCTGCTGGGGTTGATGAGCGCAGAATCAATCCATTGTTTAAAATCTTGTGAATATTATTTTGTCCTTCATAATGCATGTCCATAATTTTTACCTTTCCCTAATTTAGAACTAACGAAATTCTCTCACCTTGGAAATACTCGAAAGTGAGAGTGCCGACTGCTGTGAGATGTTGGAATAGTTTTTTATAGTTATAAACCGTAAAGGTAAAAGTGTTAATACATTTTATCGAGAATCGCGCTTGTAATTTTTTGTAATGCAACCTGCGCATGATCTTTCATTTGTAAAACACAACCAGCATAAAGCCGTTCTAGAACAACCATTTCACCTATCTTGGCATATACAGAAGTCACAATGACTTTTTCTCCAGTTGATGCTAATAAAACTATATCGGAAACCAGGGCGATAGGTGAGCGCGCATAGCTGGTAATGCAAATTGTATGTGCACCGCTCTGTTTTGCTCTACGTAGGGCAGTAACTGTATCTTTTGTACTCCCACTGTGACTAAATGCTACAGCAACATCTTCTTCACTAAGTAATGCTGCAGACATAACCTGAATGTGAGGATCGGTATAGGCTGTTGTGTTTTTCCCAATACCTAAGAACATTTGACTTGCATCAATTGCCATTACTCCCGATGTGCCGACGCCGTAAAAATCAATTTTCCGTGCATTAGCAAGAAAACCACATGCCTTATCCATTGATTCCTCATTGATTGATTGAATAGTGGATTCAATAACGTGATTGATTTTTTGTGAGATGATTGCGGTGAGATCACTTACTTTTGTATCTTTGTGCAAATCTTTTTGCGGGTTATCAAAAACGGAGTTTACTTGTGCAAGAGATAACTTTAGTTCTTGAAAACCATGTAATCCCAGTTTCCAACAAAAACGACTGATGGTCGCCTCGCCAACGCCGATTTTTTCTGCGAGTTCAGTGATCGAGAAATACATTACTTCACGTTGGTGGTTGAGAATGTAATCGGCGATGCGTTGTTGAGATTTTGAAAAAGCAGCTTGTTTCATATTTATGGCTGTTATGATATCAGGGAATGTGTTCTCAATTTGCCGTTCGCTTTTAAATATATTGTCAGGTTCAATCGTCATAATCAAATTCTCCACTTGTAATGAAGGTAAAATAATGAATGAAAATAATTTTCATATAGTATAGCATGAGAATAATTTGATGTCAAAAAGGTTGGTGGACCTTACAATGCAAGACTAAACCGCTGCTTTTAAAAGAAAGGGAGAGGGGAAAATGTAGCATTATTCAATTGTTATTAACTATTCCTAATTGATTTCTTATAGAATTTGTTTTAGAAAGATAGGTTGAGAAGTGAAATTTTACCCAATACAGAGGGCTAGATTCATATATCGCTATAGAGGATTATATTATTGACTTTCGAAAAATGGCGTGATAAAATAATTTTCAGCGGTGAAAATTTTCATCATTTACACAAAAAGGAGAATAAATATGAAAACGAAAGCCTTGATCTTTAAAACTTCCATCATGCTAATGGTTTTATTGTTAACCATTGGTTTGATGGGCTGTGATGGTCAAACAGCCACTTCTTCTGAAACGGAGGCAGAAGAAAGTGACGGATTGACCGCTGAAGAAAATGTAGCACAGGAGCCTGTCACACTAACTTTCTGGCATTACTTCACAGATCGCGCACAGCTTTTCGAAGAGTTTGCAGAAGAATACGAAACTAAAACTGGTGTAAAAGTGGAAATGCAGCTCATCTCAGGCGATGCTTTGGGGCAAAAATTCCAAGCTGCAGCTGAGGCGAATACATTACCTGATCTGGTCGCTGCTTGGACTGGAATTGGGGAGGGTACTGCACCATATGCTAAAGAAGGTATTATCCTCAATCTTCAATCTTATATGGATGAGGGCTGGGGGGAAGAATTTACCCCCTCATTGCTGAGTTCAGCTTCCTTCAAAGAAGGAAATGAATGGGGAGTGACTCCTGGTGTCTATTTGGTTCCAATTGATGCTAATAATATGCAAATTTTATATAATAAGAGTTTATTCGAACAAGCTGGCATCGAAAATATTCCAACGACTTTCTCTGAATTCTTAGAAGCAGGGACTAAACTAAAAGAAATTGGTGTGGCACCCTTTGTATCTGGTTTTGGATCATGGGGGATTGCTTCTTACGCACAAATCTATGAATGGAATATTATTGGGGAGGAGGACCTCGAAAAAACCTTTGCTGGTGAAATGAAATATACCGCTCAACCGTGGATCGATTTGTTAACCATGTTCCAAGAAATGGCAAATTCTGATGTGCTCGGTACCGGCATTGTTTCATACGATTTCCCTGCTGCGGAAAGCCTATTTGTTAATGGTCAAGCAGGCATGATTTTCGATGGTTCCTGGGCTATTGGTGTGTTCAATTCGCAAAATCCAGATTTCCAGGATTACGGTGTTTTCTTCCCGCCATCTTATGATCGAGCTGAGTATCCTGTTTATATTCCTGGTGGAGTAGGTGCTATGGCGTTTGTGGTAGGTACATCTCCGAATAAAGAGGAAGCTGTCAAATTCTTACAATGGTTGACAGAAAAAGAACAACAGGCAACCTATGCAACATCAAGCTTTAATTTACCTGCTAATATTGAAGTAGCCGGACAGGTTCCTATGACAGAAAATTTAACTGCCTTTGCAGAAAAGATGACCGAAACTGTCCCTTCAACGGTTCATAGTATGAAACCGGAAGTTGAAACCACTTTGATTGCAGGCATTCAGCGAATTCTTACTGGTGAGGACACCCCAGAGCATGTAGCGGAATTAATGCAGCTTGCTAACGAAACAGGTATGGCTCAATAATTAAAGTTTTTATCGGATTCGTTTCAGGGGCATATATCAAAGAGTATGCCCCTGAACACTAAAGATTACCAAAATATTGATTTCATAGATTTTAACTTCAATAAAAACAAAGAGCTATGTCAGCTCTGGAGATACTATAAAATGAAATCTAGTCAGAGAATAAAGTATAGTAGCCATTATTTAATCCAAAAATTACTCTTACCATGGTCTCGTAAACATAGGCAAGAGACAGTGATGGGTTTTACTTTTATTCTGCCTGCTTTGATCTTGTTTTTGGTATTCGGTTATTATCCTTTTTATAGAACTATTACAATCAGTTTTACAAATTGGGATGGAATCTCTTCTACTTATGATTTTATAGGGTTGGATAACTATCGCAAGATATTCACTGATGCTTTATGGTGGAAGTCTATGCTTAATGGTTTATTTTTTGCGATCGTCGCAATTATTTTCATGAATGGTCTAGCTTTACTTTTAGCCCTAGCTGTAGATAAAAATATTCATGGAAAAGAAATCTATAAAACGATTTTCTATATTCCCACAATTCTTTCTGGTGTAGTTGTCGCAATTATTTGGAAGTGGCTTTATCAACCTATTGGTGGTCCAATAAACCAATTCCTGGAATTAATCGGATTGGAAAATTTGACAAGAACATGGCTAGCTGATTCTGGCACAGTACTTTGGGCAGTCTCTATTGCATCAATGTGGATGGGAATTGGAAATCCCTTTCTATTATTTTATGCTGGGTTACAGGGAGTTCCAGTTGAGCTTTATGAAGCTGCCCGTATTGATGGAGCCAATGAAAATCAAATCTTTCTGCATATTACCCTTCCGTTCCTGATACCAATAACAACTGTAATTACCATTCTAACTTTATTGGGTGCAATGCAAATGTTTAATTTAGTTTTGGCAATGACAAATGGCGGTCCAAGTTATGCTACTGAGGTACCAGTTCTACATATTTATAGAGGGGCATTTAAGCTTTTTGATTTTGGATATGCCAGTGCGCTTTCGGTGCTATTTGGTGGTATTTTGCTCGTCATCTCGCTTTTGCAGATGTGGCTATCTCGTAAAGTAGGAGTTCGTGCGGAATGAAAACAGTTCTCTTGCAAAAAAGATTCCCCATTAATCATTGGCTATTGTATTTCGGTTTAACTATTTGGAGTGTCGCTTCATTATTGCCTTTGATTTGGATGTTTTCTGCCTCTTTGCAGACGAATCAGGAAATTTATTCTGGTCTCCATTTGGTACCGAACAAAATTAATTTTAATAATTACATCCAAGCTTGGACACAAGCGAACTTCAGTGTCTATTTTGGAAACAGTATTTTCTACACAATTACTATTGTTGTTGGAACGGTAATGATTTCCTCCATGACAGCATACGCGTTCGCCAGGTTAAGATTCCCCGGTAAAAACATTTTTTACATCCTCTTTCTAATTTTTTTGTTTATTCCAATTCCTGGCTCCTTTATCCCCTTATATGTAGTGCTTGTAAAGTTAAACATTATTGATACTCGAATTGGCTACATTTTACCGATGATTCAATCTAACTTAGCAGTAAGTATATTTATTTTGCGTAGTTTTTTTGAAGAGATACCAAATGAAATTGAAGAAAGTGCACATATTGATGGGGCTAACTACCTGCAAATTTATTGGCGGATCGCCTTGCCTCTGGCAAAACCTGCGATTGCAACTATTATTATTCTAACAGCTCTGGGGGTCTGGAATGAGTTCCCCTTAGCTCTGATTGTTTTTTCAAATCAAGATTTTATGCCTTTACAGGTAGGCATTATGACATTTCAGGGTACTTTTTTTTCTCAGTATGCCCTGATGATGGCAGCCACAAGTATCACAACGATTCCAGCCATACTCTTCTATGCCATATTCCAAAAATCAATTATTAAAGGAGTCATGGCCGGAGCAATCAAAGGATAATATGAAAAACAGGGAAGTTGAATATATCCTTGCAATAGATGCCGGGCAAACCAGTACTTCATGTTTACTTGGTAAAAAAGATGGCACACTAATCAGTAGTGGCATAGGAGGTCCCGGTGCTGTTCCAAACAGCAGTGAAACAAGTCCGCTCATGCGGGCGGCATTAAATGCTTGCGTGAATGAAGCACTCGGAAAAGTTATTCCCAGACCCGAAAGAATTAACGCTGCGTATTTAAGTCTGACAGGAGGAACTGACGTGGCTTTAGAATTCTTACCATCATTGATAAAAATAGAGAAGATCAAAGCAGAGAGTGATTCGGTTGCTGCACTGGCAAGCGGTACATATGGTGGACCTGGAATTGCTGTGGTGGCAGGAACGGGTAGCATTGTATATGCTCAAAACATTAGAGGAGCCCGGACTATTTGTGGCGGGTGGGGTTACCTGTTAGGTGATGAGGGCAGTGGGTATTGGATGGGATTGCAAGCTATTCGCGCAGCAATAAAAGCAGAAGATGGGCGAATTTCACGAACGAGATTTATAGATCAAGTGATGGTACAACTTCAAACTGTAGATATGCGCGACGCTCAAACTAAAATCTATAACAACTTGATCTTGCGCCCAGAAATTGCGCGGCTTGCACCATTGGTGATGAAAGCATCTGATGAAGGAGATCAGGTTGCGCAATCTATTGTTGACCAAGCTGCCTGTGAATTGTTTTCATTGGTGAAAGCTGCAAGTATAAAGGCGGAATTTACAACCCTTGAAGAAAAAGTGGTTGTGATTGCTGGTGGATTAATGCATTCAGATACTCCTCTTTATCGCAAGTTTGTTTCATTGCTTAATAAACACATGCCATCGTATAAGATACTTGTTCCACAATTTACACCAGTAGTGGGAGCATTTATCTTGGGTCTAATTTTATCTGGCACCTCAATAAATAAGGAAATTATTGCTCGTATTCTGGAGACAATTTCTAATCTCCCTGCGAGCCATTTAAAAGCGTGAGGGTCAAACGGCTTGATCGCGAAAAAATATCAACATAGGAGCCAATGATTATGAAATTACAATATCCTCAACTTGAAGCCATCAGACATGGTTTAATTGTTTCTTGCCAGGCTGGACCAGAAAGTCCTTTAAATGCACCGTGTTTTATTGCAGCATTAGCAAAATCATCTGAGATGGGTGGAGCTGTTGGCTTTCGAGTTGATCGACCAGAAAATGTGTCTGCAGTACGTGCTATCAGCTCATTACCAATCCTTGGAATTTATAAAATTGTTACACGATGTTCTGATGTTTACATTACGCCCACTTACGCTTCGGCTGAGGCTGTTGTTAAAGCGGGTGCAAATTTATTAGCAATCGATGCTACTGGTCGACCACGTTCTGGGGGAGAGACTTTCCGTGATATCGTAGAAAAGGTCCATAAAAATCTGAATGTTCCAGTAATGGCTGATATTGGCACTACAGAGCAGGGGGTGAAAGCACTAGAAGATGGTGCAGATATCATCGGTACAACACTGGCGAACTCTGAACCATTTGGAAGACCAGAGGATGGTCCTGCTATTGGTATTGTAAAAGACTTAGTTAAAATTACAAATTACCCAATCATTGTTGAAGGTCAAATATGGACACTCGAAGAGGTGAAAGCCTGTTTTGATGCTGGGGCATACGCTATTGTTATTGGATCTGCTATTACTGTGCCACAGTTTATTACTGAACGTTTTGTAAAAGCTATTCCTGCATTAAAAACGGAGTTATCAAATGAGTGAGGAAATCAGACGATATTTTTCTGTTTTACATGAGAGAATTAATCAACTTTTTGTTGTTAATGAGAAAAATCTTGGAAAAGCTGCAGAGATTTGTGCGGATGCTTTATCAGATAAAAAAGTTATCCATATTTATGATACTGGTCACATAATTTCTCATGAAATGATTGTACGTACAGGTGGACTGGTGGCTTACACACATCTTTCCTTTGAGGGTATGCTTGATAATCACAATCTTTGGCGGGAAACTCAATTTAAAAAACCTTTACCAGAAAAACAATTAGAGACTGAAAAAGCTTTAATTGAATGGGTAATTGGACAAGGAACGATACAAAAAGGAGATGTTCTGATCATTGGATCAGTTTCTGGTGTAGGGATGCGGCTTATTGAACTTGCTTTACAGGCAAAAAAGTTAGGTCTTAGTGTTCTTGCAATAACAAGTACAAGTTTCTCAAGCAAGCTAACATCTAAGCATCCCTCTGGAAAACATCTCTATGAAGTTGCAGATGTTGTGCTTGATAATGTTGCTGATTATGGGGATTCATTCTTTGAAATTACTGGTATCGAAAAAAAGGTGGTGCCTGTTTCAGGCATATCTTCGGTAGTATTAATGTGGTCATTGACTGTAGGTATAGTGGGATGCCTTGCGGCAAGAGGAGTTCAGCCAAGCATCTATGAGAGTATAAATTTACCAGAAGGACAAAAACTGGTTGAAAAAACCGAATCTGATTATCGAGAGAAAGGTTTTTAATGCATTCAAAGTATTTTCTAGACTATCTTAGGAAAGTACAAAATTTGATCGACGAAGCAAAAGAACAAGAATCAAGTGTTATCTCAGATGCTGCTGATCTGATAGTAGAGGCAATTGCGAGGGAGCGAGTATTGTATGTTTTTGGACCATCTCACGCAGGTATTTTGGCTCAAGATCTCTTTTATCGTGCTGGGGGGCTTATGGCAATTCAGCCAATCTTCGCTGCAGGGTTAATGCTTAACGAACGACCAATTACTCGAACATCCAGTTTAGAACGACTTTCTGGATTTGCTGAGGTCTTAATAAAAGACTTAAATACCCAAAATGGTGATGTGGCGCTGCTTATCTCAGTTTCTGGTCGCAATCCAGTGGTAGTAGAGATGTGCACCGGTTTACAGGAAAAAGGGCTAAAAGTTATTGCTCTCACAAGTCTAGCGTATTCCAAGAATGTAGAGCCGCGTAGTGGTTCTAAGAGACTATTTGAGGTAGCTGATATTGTAATTAATCTGCCAGGTCAATTTGGAGATGCTGCAATTGAAATTTACGGATTAAAACAGCGGGTGGGACCTACTTCAACTTCAGTTGGTAGTGCTATTTTACAAGGATTAATGGTCGAAGTCAGTTCGCGTTTATCCTTAAATGGAATTGCTCCACCGGTGTTGTTTAGTGCAAATTTGGATGAAGGCGACGAGAAGAATCAAGAATTACTTGATTTATATCGTTCTCGTCTGGATTACATCTAAAAATGGATAATATCTTTTTTGTTGGTGTTTAAGTTAGGGCAATCAAGGAAAAAACGAATAAAATTAACAAAAAAGACTGCCATATATTTATATTGGCAGTCTTTTTTACTTAAAAACCACTTAAATTCTATCGCTCAATAACCAGTGCATTGGCTTTCATGCGCGTGCCCTTGCTCAGGGTGTCGCTCACCGGGCAGCGGCTTTCCATGAATTTCTGGAACTCGTGCAGTTTGGCTTCCGGGGAATTGGATTTAATATGAACGGTGAAACGCACATCCTGGAATCCGGGGCGTACCCCTTCTTTCCCTTTCAAGAAACCATCCGTATCCAGGTCGCCTTCTGTTTCGACCCACAGGTCCTGGAGATCGATCCCCTGTGCTTTCGCGAAAGCTGCACCAACGATCACCAGGCAGGATCCTAAAGAAACCAGCAATCCCTCCACAGGATTCATCCCCTGGTTTGTTCCGCCCAAATTCTCGGGTTCATCCATGACGATCTTGAACCCATGGGTCTGGCTTTCTACTACCAATCCACTTTTCCCCTTGTGTGAAACGGCTTTAAATGTAACGGTTGCCATTTTTATCTCCTTTTTTATGAATATTATCAGAATAATTATATAGATGGTATTAGAGAATCCTACGAATTGTATCTGGTTGATATATTGTGTGATTTGATCGAAAAGAATGTTTTATCCAAAAAACCAACTCTTGCATGAAAGAAATTACTGTGATAAAATACATTCCTATAATTGAATATGAAAAATTCAGATTTTGAGATAAAAGCAAGTAACCTGCTGGCTGTCCTGGGCAATCCCTTCCGTATCAAGATTATCATGACCATTGGGGGAGGGGAAGCCTGTGTTTGCCACCTCGAAACAGCCCTGAATAGACGGCAGGCTTATATTTCCCAGCATCTCATGGCACTCCGTGATGGCGGCATCCTGGAGACGCGCCGGGAAGGAAAATATATTTTCTACAGGCTTTCCAATCCGCAGATATTTAACCTGATCCGTGAGGCGGGTTTGCTATCAGGTGTGGACGGGAAAGATCTGCCAGAGCTGCAGCTCCCACTGCAGGTGAGGAAATGCGTTTGCCCCCATTGTGAGAGAGAAATTCCTACAGTAGAAAGTGTATCACCACCCGTCACCGCGGGTAATTAATTAATAAGAGGAGATTACGATGATCGAAATAAAAGTTCTTGGACCAGGATGTGCAAACTGCAAACGGCTTGAGCAGATCGCTCGAAGTGTGATTGACGAACTGGCAGTCGAAGCAAATATCATTAAAGTCACGGATTATGCAGAGATCGTTGACCTGGGGGTGATGAGCACGCCCGGTTTGATCATCAATGATAAAGTGGTTTCCAGCGGTAGGATCCCATCCGTGGATGAGGTTGAAAACTGGGTCAAAGAAGCACTTTAATTTTACTGGACGATGAAAAAGATCCCTGCATTGCAGGGTTTTTTTATTCGAGATACACATTCATAATATTGAATATTAAGATAAGGAAATAGGATGAATTCAATAATCAATGCTATTCCTGGATTGTTATTTGACGGATTGGGTAATCTGGCTGCTTACCTGGCTGCTCATGTGCTCCTCTGCCTGCTGCCCGCATTCTTTATCGCGGGTGCCATGACAGCGTTCATTCCCAAAGAGATGGTCACTCGCTATCTTGGCTGCAATACACCAAAATTTATTTCGTACCCCGCAGCGGCAGCCGCCGGCTTTCTGCTTGCGGTTTGCTCTTGCACAGTCATTCCGCTCTTCGCAGGGATTTATAAAAAGGGTGCCGGGTTGGGACCGGCTATTACCTTCTTGTTTGTTGCCCCGGCTGTGAATATCCTGGCGATCACTTATACTGGCACCGTGATTGGGATCGATCTGGCGATCGCACGCCTGGCGCTTTCTCTCGCCTTTGGTATTGGCATTGGGCTTTTAATGGCCGTCATTTTTCAAAAAGAGGATGTCGAACATGATAAGGCTACCGATGCATTGTTTGCCGGGCAGGCTTCTATGCGACCGGCAGCACTGGCTTTTTTACTGGTTTTGGTGGCTCTGCTCATCATCGGCACTCTGCAAATTGGTTTGCTTAAAAATTCATATTTTACGATAGATCTACCCATTGTAGGGCTTGATCGCTTCCAAAATTCTTTATATGCCCTGGTGCCGTTTGATTCTGCCAGAGGAGAAGAAGGTGTTACAGTGCAGGGTGTGCTCTTGATTGGGATGCTGTTCCTGATCGGTTTGACTGCCTGGAAAGGCTTGGAAAAGATCCATGAGAGATTCAATGGTTGGACGTGGATTTCGATCAGCTTGGTTGGATTAACAGTATTGATAGCATCACTAGGGTTGATTCCCACTGATGGTGGTTTGACGGTGCAGATCACAGGCAAGTTCATCGGTGTATTAGGTTGCATTCTTCTGTTAGCCTGGATGTTAAAATACAAATTGACTGATCAGGAGATCCGAGATTTCCTCTGGGAATCCTGGAAATTTATCAAGCAAATCTTCCCATTGTTGATTGTGGGTGTGTTTGTGGTGGGCGTGGTGCGCGGCTTGATCAAACCCGAGTGGATCGAATCGCTTGCCGGGAGCAACACCCTGCTCGGAAATTTCATCGGAGTTGTCTTTGGAGTTTTCATGTATTTTCCTACACTGGTTGAAGTTCCTATAGCGCGGATGTTCCTTGATCTCGGTATGCATCGTGGACCGCTGCTGGCGTATCTCATGTCTGACCCCGAATTGAGCCTGCAAAGCATCCTCATCACAGCTACCATCATTGGAAAACTCAAAGCCTGGGCCTATGTTGCCTGGGTTGCCCTATTCAGCACCCTGGCAGGACTACTATACGGCGCCTGGGTGGATGGGACCAGCTTCGGTTTTATTTGTCTTTATCTGGCTATATTTTTAATCTTTCTTGTTGCCCTATTCTGGATAACGGGAAACCTTAGAAAACGGAAAAAATCCTTGGAGAAAAGATGAAGTAGACCTATTTCCTGAATAAGTGCGTATTTTATTTCCCGCGCACATGCAATTTTAAGCGAAATAGACCGAAGACTTTTTCTTTTTCTGTACATTTTTCCATATCTTTTCTTGGTGTAATTCAACCAAAGATTGCTTATAGCAGCAATCATGAAAGATTTGTAAAAATATCACCATCGATCCATCCGCGAAAATTATTTCCATTAACCCTGAAAATATGGTACGAAGTGGGTTGTTTATTAAAAATAAATCCATTAAATCGATACAAAATTTTGTGTGAATACTCAAATATTTAGTATAGAATAGAAATGGAGGGTTTCTATGGTAATAAAATCGCGGAGAAATCTGATTCCGGGATTTCTGCTGAATGCATTGGTGCTTGCTACGGCAGCGAATCTATGCGTCATTTTCTTTTATCAAAAAGAAAATAAAGTACTGATTTCAGACTTATTATTCATAGTTTTAAATGCTCTATCAGTTTTCGCTCTTTCCCTTGCCGCTTCTCAATCTAAAGAAAAATCAAAAAGAATATCACTTGCCTGGTACTTTATTGCCATCGCTCAATTGTCTTTCGTCATCGGCGACCTGCTCTGGTTTATATTTGAAGGGATTCTTCACATTGAGCCATTTCCCTCAATTGCCGATTTATTCTATGTGCTATATTATCCAATCCTTTTTGGGGGAATATTTTTATTTCCGCGGGTGAAAACCAGCAAAATTGAATTAACCAAAAATACGATTGATTTATCTTTGATCCTATTATCAGCAGGATTGGTCCTATGGTTTTTTCTGCTTAGCCCATCCGCATCTGGTTTGGAGGAAGAATCATTTTTAGTGAAGTTTTTAACAATTGCCTATCCTGCCGGGGACTTAGTCTTGTTTTCAGCAATTTTGCTATTGATCTATAACTATCCAAGAGAACGAGAGCAGAGTGCATTATTCTTTCTCATCGCCAGTATTTTTGTTCAAATTATCGCGGATATCATTTTTAGTTACCAATCACTGGCTGAAAGCTATGTCAGCGCTAGTTGGGTGGATTGCGGTTGGGTATTTGGATATTTATTCTTGGGAATCGCCGGCATAATCCAATCAAAAGCTGATAACGAAGAACAAGCGCAGGGTGTATTAAATTACTTCCAAAATCTTCTTATTTCAAAATATGTAGAAAAGATTCAAAGGTTCTTGCCATATTTCTTTGTTGTTTTTGCGTATACATTTCCTATTTTCTATATTTCAAATGAAATTCCAGAAAATCTCCTTTTCCTTATTGTGGTTATTGGTCTCGTAATTCTTCTGTCAATGACCAGGCAATATTTAGTTATTGTTGAAAACAGGAAATTAAACAATGAACTGGAAGAAGCGTTATCCGACCTGGCGGGGGAATCGTTTCAACTCCAAAAAATCAATGACGATTTGCGCCATGAAATAGTTGAAAGGAAAAGAATTGAAGAACAATTGTCTTTTGATGCTCTGCATGATGGGTTAACGAAGCTGCCAAATCGAACATTACTCTTAGATCGATTAAATCATGCTATAGAAATCTCAAAACGCAATGCCGATTATTCTTTTTCTGTGCTTTTTATTGATCTCGATCAATTTAAAAATGTTAATGATACTCTCGGGCATTCTATTGGAGACGAGCTCCTCATTAATTTTTCAGAGCGAATAAAAAAATGTATAAGAAATAGCGACACTTTTGCGCGGTTGGGCGGGGATGAATTTGCGATTTTATTAGAAGATCACGAAGCAGGAAATAAAGCTGTTGACGTTGCGGATCGAATTCAAAGAAACTTGCACGAACCGTATTTATTATCTGGCCAAAAGTTTTTTGTTACTGCTAGTATTGGCATTGTCAACGATATTTCAGAGAATTATGATAGCGCTGAGGCAATTTTGCGCGATGCTGATATAGCTATGTATCGAGCAAAAGAATTGGGGAAAGCAAGATATCAAATATTCAGCACCCCGTTGAGATCTGCAATGCTCTCAAGAATTACTCTTGAATCCCAAATGCGTTCCGCCCTTGCAGAAAAGAGTTTTATCCTTCACTATCAACCAATTTATACATTGGAGAATAATTCATTAATTGGCTTTGAGGCATTACTGCGGTGGAACCATCCACAATTAGGCTTGCTTATGCCTGCAGACTTTTTATCCATTGCAGAAAGTTCGGGTTTGATCATTGAAATAGGAAATTGGGTTTTATTGGAAGCCTGCGGTCAAATGAAGAAATGGATAGATCAATCCCCGCGATTTCAAGACCTCTCAATCAGTGTTAATCTTTCAGGTAAACAGTTTGTGCAACCAGATTTTATTGATAGAGTAAAAACCGCCTTGCATGAAACAGGATTACCACCCAAGTGCCTTCATTTAGAGATAACTGAAACAGTGCTTATAGAGAACCAGGAACTGGCCACAAAAATATTTAATGAATTGCATAAGTTAGATATTGAACTGCAGATTGACGATTTTGGTTCCGGGTATTCTTCGATGGGATATCTGCAGCGTTTTCCTGTAGATACCATAAAGATCGATGGAACATTCATAAAAGATTTAGAGAAGAGTAACAAGGGCGCTCAGATTGTGCAGACGATGATAAAAATGGCTAGCGATTTGGGGATGAAAATTATCGCAGAAGGTATCGAGACAAAAACACAGTTGTTAAAATTAAGAACGATGTCTTGCCATTATGGGCAGGGTTTTTATTTGTCTTATCCAATGCCAATTGAAAAAATTGAACAATTGCTGCAAAAACTTCAGGAATGACGGAAAGTCCCCTGAATTTATTCTCTATTTGAATTATTTCTTGAATTATGGATGAATATGAGCATAGGATAAATTTTATCTGCGGAGTATTTTTAGTTGACGTTTGTATGGAATTCTAATAATAAGGATAATTATGCAAGCACCTTGCGATTCTTTTATCTCAACTATTCTCCACAATGCAATGACATTACAATAGAAAACCCTAGAAAATATATTATGTATTTCTAACACATGAGAAAAATAGAGATGAAGATGAAAGGAAAAAGAGAAATCTATGAGTATTCATATTGGAGCCAAACCCGGGCAGATTGCCCCTACTATTTTACTTCCCGGCGATCCGTTGAGAGCGAAGTTCATCGCCGAAACCTTGTTGGAGAATGCTATTTGCTTCAACGAAGTACGCGGTATGTTTGGTTTTACCGGTATTTTTGGAGGAAAGCGTGTATCCGTTATGGGAACTGGGATGGGGATGCCTTCCCATTCGATCTATGTCACCGAACTTATCCGTGATTATCAGGTTAAGAACCTGATCCGGGTGGGAACGTGTGGCGCGCTGCGGCCGCATTTGAAGATTGGGGATGTATTGCTGGCGATGACGGCATCTACGGATTCGAACATCAACCAATTGCGTTTTTCAGGGATGAGTTTTGCACCTGCTGCCAGCTTTGATCTATTGCAGTGCGCGTACCAAGCTGCGCGTGAAATGGGGGCTATCGTGCATGTTGGCAGCATTCTATCCAGTGATACTTTCTATAATGATAACGCGAATTGGTGGAAGATCTGGTCCGAAAACGGCATTCTGGGAGTAGAAATGGAAACCTGCGCCTTGTATTCACTGGCAGCCAAATACGGTGTCAGAGCGTTATCGATATTGACCGTCAGTGACAGCCTTGTCGTTCATCAGGCTGCCAGCACGGAACAGCGCGAGAAGGGCTTTCCACTGATGGCGAAAATTGCACTGCAGGTGGCGCAGGAACTTGGATGAAAGAGGTGCCAAAGACATACGTCATCACTGGAGCCACCTCCGGGATCGGACTGGCACTTGCCAATGACCTGGTTGCACAGGGAATGAATGTGATCGGAGTAGGACGATCTCCGGAACGCTGCCAGGATGCATTAACTCTCCTGCGAACTGTTAATCCCTGGGCGAAGATCAATTACTGCCTGGCGGATCTTTCCCTGATGCAGCAGGTTCGGGATCTGGCGCAGCAGGTCGCCAACCAGTTGATAGTATGGGGTGTAGAACACTTGGATGGACTGGTGAATAATGCTGCCTCGCTCCCTTTTCATCAAACCACCACCGCTGAAGGGTTAGATACGCAGTGGGCGGTGAATTATCTATCCGGTTTTCTGCTGACCGATCTTTTACTCGAATGGATGCAGAAAGCACCTGCCGCCCGGATCGTGTCGGTCAGTTCTGCTTCTCATTACCATACCCGCATGCATTGGAAGGATGTCCAGCTATTTCACTCGTATAATCCGCTCAAAGCGTACAAACATACCAAATTGGCACAGGTGATCTTCATCGCCGAATTGAACCGCCGGTTCCAATCCATGCCTGCCATGAAAGCCTTTGCGGCAGATCCCGGGCTTGTAGATACAAACATTGGTTATAAAGGAAATTCTGACTTAATGAGCTGGATATGGAAATTACGCCGGCGGGGTGGCATTCCTCCTGAAGAAGCTGCCAGAGGGATTGCTTTTTTGTTGACCGAACCATCCATCCAGAATTCCAATCAAATCTACTGGAAGCATGCTCAACCCCAATCTCCCAATCCACGCGCGCTGGATGAAGCTTCCGGGCAGCGGCTGTGGGTTCTTTCCGCTCAGATGTGCGGTCTGCTAGAAAATATTCACTAGGAAAATAATTTCCATTTTTATTGTTGGAGGTCTGCATGGTTGATAACAAAGTTACTATCGGGTTGGTCATTACCCGTCCGGTCAAGGATAGCGCTTCCCCTCTATCTGAGTTGGAAAAATTTACCACCGATAAGAAACCCGATGTCTTTCTTTTCCCGGAAGATCATATCTATTCCGAAAATTTATACGCGCTGCAGGAGATAGCCAAGGATAGACAGAAGTGGATCGTTTGCGGCATGGAAGACCGTGATGTGGGAGGAGAAAAATTCAAACATGCCGTTGTGGTGAATCCGTGCGGAGAGATCATCGGGCATCACCGGAAAACATCACTCACTTACGATGAACTTGCGAAGGGTTTCAGCCACGGCGATGCCCTCCAGGTGGTGAATACTGATTTTGGAGTGATTGGAGTGTCCATCTGTTACGAGATACATTTTCCCGAGGTGGCGCGCACGTATGCTCTGCAGGGAGCGAAGATCATTTTTAACCCCATTGGCACCGGTATGTGGAATGAAACGCAATTTGCTCAGTGGACAGCGGCCGGGCGCAGCCGTGCCTCTGAAAATGGGATCTTCGCGGTTGGTTGCAGCCATTACAATGATGCTGTCCCGCTTGCCTATGCTTATGCTCCCGATGGAAGCTGCCTGGTACAAACCCGCGATGCCAATCGCCTGGTCACGGTTACGCTCGATCTTTCCCAATGCTCTGGAATGTTCCTCGAACATCGCCAACCGCATCTGTATGAAAAATTAGTCGAATAAAGAAAAAATTGTTGAATAAATCTATTTAAAAGGTATTTTGTGTAAATCCCTATTGATTAAACCCTTCAATCGACCAATATCTTCTTGCCTGATCTACCAATGCGTATATGGAGAGATACGAATATGATTGGCATTATTAATGATTTACCAAACAGAAAATTGAAATGAAATGATAATAACAGCTGCCTTGATGATTTTATGGGTTTGGCTTTGGATCAAGTTTGTGATCGTGAAAGTCTTCCCCTTTATGGATAGGGTGAATCAATTCCTGCTTGGATTGGTGGCGGGGATCGTAACCCAATTGCTATTGAGCTTTCTTTACCTGATGGTCTTTGTAAAGTAGACAGAAGATTAAAAAATTTGTTTTCTCTCTATTCTTATCTATAATATGATGAAGAAGATGAATACGATTTGGAAGAAACCTTTAAAATAACTTGATCAAAGGAGCGTGAATCATGGGATTATTCGGACCAAAAAAGATAGAAGGAAAAGGCACTCCAATCGCTGCCGAAGAATTGCGCGCTAAATTGCTTCAGCTTTTACCACAGAAAGGGGAAATCAATCAACATCTATCCATTGAACTGAATGAAAAGTTCCCGCTGGGATTTGTAGCCGTTTGGGAAATGGTTACCAAAGAACGGCAAGAAAATAATTCTTTCAAATTTGATTACTTTTTATTTACCTTCACTTTGAATGTGGATATTGATCCGCAAGAAAAAGCGATCCACCTAAAAACAAAGGAATTTTCGAAATCAGTGCGTGTGCCAGAAGGTGAACAAGTTTATAATCCCTGGTACGGGCAGGTGCGCATTGGAAAGTGGGAAGATGTGCAGGGTGAGGTGAAACCCGAAGGATTGGTGAAGGTATATACCTATTCCACCAAGAAGATGCTCGAGCCGTTGGTCGAGTGCAGTACCCAAAATGGTTGGGGAGTGTATATCTAAAATAAAAAGAGCAGGCTTTTTGAAAGCCTGCTCTTTTTTTAACAAATTGGTTTAGTAATATTCCACGCTAAGTTCTGCGGATAACAAATCCACATAGATCTGAATGTCGGTATACCCACACGTTTCAGGAAATGTGACATACAGGATGCTGGCGTTTTCTGCAAGCAGTGGCGTGAATTCAAGATCCAGGAATGAATTTTCATATTCTCCAAAATCTTTGGCTTTTTCAGAAGATGGTACGCTGGTATATACATTCCCTAGATCATCTACTGCTGTGATTTGAGAGAGATCTATCGGGCAACTTCCGGAATTGGTGTAATTGATGGCGTGGAACTCAAGTTTAAATTTATCGAGGCTCTTATTGATTGTATTAAATAATGCAATGCCAAAATTTCCGGTTTCATTGAACCAGTGGAATGGTAAATTTTGCAAAATGTAGAACTGCCCGTCGATCCAGCGCGGTTTCTTTGCCAGCGTAATGGGTACCTCAAAAGTATCCCCATTGCGCAGGATGGTTAGTGTGATAGTGTCACCTGATTCCATATAATCCAAATTCCATAGATAATTGACATCATAGATCGGTTGCCCATTCACCATGGTGATAATATCCCCTCCGATGGGGATTTTTCCCAAATTTGGATCCTGGTAGAGGGTGGTCCCTACCTGAAGTCCTGCCGAAGCGGCTGGACTGCCGGGATAGACTTGTAGAACCAGCATTCCCTCAACGGATTCATTTACTCCCATGGCTCTGGCGATATCTTCATTCATACTAGCATACCAATTCACACCCAACCAGGGGTCAGTACGAGCTGCTTCAGTTTGCGTAGCGTGAATTGCTTGGGATTCAGGTGAATGTGCTTTCACAGTATGACTGATGAGAACAATAATTCCGATGATTGTGAGCGATGCGATATAGATAAACAAAAATTTCAAGCTCTTCTTTTGTTGTTTTTTCTTTTTTTCCAGTGCTTCCTGTTTTCGAAGTTGATCCTGTTTTTGTTTTTCGGCTGCTTCTACCAGATTCGTGCCGCATTTCGCGCAGTGCACAGCATCGGCTTCGTTACGCGTGCCACATTTGGGGCAGGCATAGTAAAGATTATGCCCACATTCCACGCAATGTTCAAATTCCTTTTTATTAGCTGTCCCACATTCAGGGCAGATGATCTCTGTATCAGATACGGTCTGTTTTTCAAACGTGTTGACCATCCCGCAGTACGGGCATTTCACTTTTTGTTTTTTTCCTCCCCCTTCCAGCGGAGCACCGCATCCCTTGCATCGTGATAAATTGTGTTCTCCCATGTCATCTCCTCGTTAAATTGACTGCTGCTATACTCAAGAATATTTTGTTGATGGAATCCCAAGCACCTGGCGTTAATTATATAATGCCCGATTTTCTTTCATGCCCGAAGGGTACAGGATTATGAAAGTGCCCCCGGTTGAATTAGTGCAGGATATCAGTATAATCTCAAGTACAGGGGAAGGGAATGTTCATTGTCCTTTCTTTGGAAAATTGATCGACTTTGTAGATTGCAGTGTAGTTGGAATAATCTGTGAGGAGGGAACTGATGCATCTATCGCAATTTGCAGGAGATCTGGTCTGCCAGCATTGTTGGAAGCACCAGCGGGCGAATGAATGGCCAGCCAATGGCGATTATGTCCCTTTTTTTATCAGAAAGACCCCGGCAGCTATTCCCTGGAATTGATCTGTCTGAGTTGCGGGAAGGTCTGGTATGTCGTCTGGGATAGCAATCCCGGGCCGATCCTGTCCCTGACATTCTAATAGCGTATCACGTTATGTAATTCTATCGATGTTGATCGGGATTATTTTTAACCAAAACAGGTATGGCTTTAAACTTGAGCAAAGGGGGATTTTAATAGTGGGCTAAGCACCAATGCTCCCCAGGGTATGCATTCGACCTGCAATAAAAAAACCTTCCCTGAATTTTATTTTAAAGATTTCAGGGAAGGTTTTGTTAAGCGTCCATCTCACATTGAATCAGGCAGGATTTCCTTTAAAAAACTGGTTCCAATTTTCGGTGGAGTGACTGAGAAGGCTTCCCCGATGGTGGCTGCCACATCCGCAAAGGATTGGCGGATGCCCAGATTGATATTATTCTTTACTTGTTTCCCGAATACTAACAGGGGGATATATTCCCGTGAGTGGTCGGTACTTTCTGTGGTGGGGTCCACGCCGTGGTCTGCCACGATCATGGCGATGTCCGTATCCTGCATTTTCTGGCGGATGGTCGGGATGTACGCATCGAATTCTTCCAATTTCTGCCCGTATCCTTCGACATCATTGCGGTGACCGTAGGTCATGTCGAATTCTACCAGGTTGGCAAAGAGCAGCCCTGTGAAATCTTCATCCATGAAATCAACCAATGCTTGGATGCTTTCCATATTAAAGACCGAATGGTGCGTTTTGCTGATGCCGCGGTTGCCGAATAGATCATCGATCTTGCCGGTGGCGTACACCTTGTGCCCGGCTTTGATCAAGGTATCCAGCATGGTATCGGTAGGGGCGAGCAGCGGATAATCATGCCGCTGTTTGGTGCGCGCGAAGGTCTCGGCGCTGTCTCCGCGGAAGGGTCGCGCGATCACCCGCCCGACGGCATGATCGCCTTTCAGCATCTCGCGTGCTATTGCGCATAGGCGATACAGTTCTTCGATGGGAATGACATCTTCATGCGCGGCGATCTGAAAGACCGAATCTGCGGAAGTGTATACGATCGGTTTTCTGGTGCGGACGTGTTCTTCTCCCAGTTCTTTAAGGATCTCTGTACCTGACGCGGGCTTGTTTCCCAACACTTCATATCCGGTCAGACGGCTGAATTCATCCAACACTTCTTTCGGGAATCCGTTGGGGTAGGTAGGAAATGGTTTTTTCACTTCGATCCCCATCAATTCCCAATGCCCGGTTACCGAGTCCTTCCCTTTGGAGGCTTCCCGGCATTTTCCATACGCGCCGCGGGTTTTCTCGCGTGGCGGTACGCCTGGAATAGGGGTGATGTTTCCCAAGCCAATTTCGCCCATGTTGGGCAGGTTCAAGCCGCCCAGAACGCGTGCGGTGTTGGAGAGGGAATTACTGCCGGCATCTCCATAGTCGCCTGCATCTGGCAGTTCCCCGGCACCAACCCCATCCAGTACGATCACTGCTATACGATTAATTTCCATATTAAAAGTCCTGTTATGATAATGTGAGGTTCTGATTATACTCCGCTCAAGAAATCTGGATGAAAAATCATTATTCTTTTGCAAGATATCGCTATTTGCGAATGGTTTTCTCGTAAATATGGATCTTAGAAACTGTTACACACGGATTTGAATTATAGGGTATACTGAATTGCTTGATTAACAAAAGTTCTAATATAAAGAGTAATATCTTGATTTGGAACACATGCTTGACCCGGCAATACTATACAAGAAAGGAGTTCCAAATCATGTCTGAAAAAGAACAAGGTACGGTAAAATGGTTCAATGGTAGCAAAGGCTACGGTTTCATTACCCGCACACAGGGCGAAGACATCTTCGTCCACTTTAATGCCATCGTTGGTGATGGTTATCGCAATCTGGAAGAAGGACAGCGCGTAGAGTTCACAGTTGCAAAAGGCCCCAAAGGCTTGCAAGCTGAGAACGTCGTCGTACTCTAAGATCTTCCAAAAAAAAAACAAAAACGGAGCAGTAAAATTGCTGCTCCGTTTTGATTTAAACCCAGTGTAATTTCAAATTCTTGAACAACTATTTGTATTGATACGTTAATCTATCAATATAGAAAATAGGAAAGATCAAGTCGATGGTTGAAATTGAGATCAAAGCTCCGTATTCTAATAGTATTGAATTCCGATCAAAAAATCATAGTGTGCAAGATTGAAAACCAGAGAGGGAAACGATGATGCAAAATGAAAACGAGAAATTATCCAATGTCCTGGTTTGTTCCTCCTGTCATAAGCCCCTGGATGTAAAGAATGGACAGATCTTCTGTAAGAAATGTCGTCGGGGTCATCCTCAAAAAGAAAACGCGATCCTCTTCAGTGACATCCCGGAGAATATCACCCCATCGGAATTCCGTGAACGCGGGGCAGGCAAGGATACCGCCTGGCGTAAGGCGAATGGCGATTTTCTAAGATCACAGCTTCAAGAATTAGCCAGAGATTCTCTGATCCTGGACGTGGGTGCCGGGCATGGGGATTTCCTTTCTTTTTATAAAGAATTTCCCCATATCCTTTTGGATGTCTATCCATACCCTGCGGTGGACGTGGTGTGCGACCTCGTCTGGCTCAATCCTTTTGTTGCTTCCAGTCTGGATGTTGTTCTGCTGATGAATGTGCTGGAACATGTATCCTCACTGGTGGAGATGCTGAGGACCATTCGACCCGTGTTGAAACCGAACGGGAAGGTCATCATCGCCATTCCCTTTTATTTGAAGATCCACCAGGCACCGCTTGATTTTCAGCGGCTGACCCACAATGCTCTGTACCATTTGGCTGAGGAAGCTGGCTATTCCATCAACCATCTCGAAGGTTTTTACGACCCGCGCGGGGTCATTCAAGAAAGTCTGCGCTACTATCGTTTCTGGGGATTGGTAGGGTGGGGCTGGTTCGCCCGTAAGTTCGATCAGGCACTCTTGCTGCACATGCAGTTATTAGCAAAGATGTTGGGCAATTCTTCCACACAGCCTTATCTCAAAGACCCTTATCAGGTAGAGTATCCCGCTCCAATCGGCTACCATTTGGTGCTGGAAAAAAGGTGAAATGTATAATAGATCGGAAAGCATTATTACGAAAAATGGAATGGAATAACAATAAATAGTTCTAATTTAATTTGTCGTAAAAAGATTACATAAAAATATTCTAAAAAAGGAAATTTTTAGTAGTCTAAATTTTTTCCATATTTACTACTTCTTTTCTGAGAGGTTATTTTATATTTCACTCATCGAATAATATACTCTGAAAAAGTTAGGAGAAATTATTTTCTAACCAAAGGGGATAACAACAAATCATTGGACAATTGGGTTGTAAAAGAATGTGACATCATTGGTAAAGTAGTGGCTGTTCTTGATGATAATGAACTGTTCTATGATTGTAGATAAATTTGACAAAATTAATATACCTTCGTTTATCCATTATTTTAACTAAAAAACAGGTGATTTAATAATCACCTGTTTTTTAGTTCTATTCTCCGTGATCCAGCTTGTGCAGCTTCAATGCTGTCTCCAGCGAGATCCTGGTCGCGTCGGAGATGGCTTTCACCATCTGCTCCGGCGTAGCTGATTTCTCGGGGTGCTGGTGGCAGCCCGCCGATGCCAGGATCACGCCGCCGCGGCATTTGCGCGCGGTCGCCAGCGTGAATACCGTCGAGGCTTCCTGCGAGGCGATCAACACACCTGCGTCGATCCACGGCTTTTCGATCTCCAGAATATCCAGGTTCGAGAAGACTGAGCCGGCGTAGAACGAATCGTGCGACCATTCGTAGCCTTCATGTACTTCGATGCCCAGTTCTTTCGCCGAAGCCAGCATGGCTTCCACAGTCTCGAAATCCGCCAACGCCGGGAAACCCTGAGGGAAATATTCGCGCGTCAGACCATCCCCGCTCACCGCGCCGGTGATCACCAGAATGCCCGGAACCGGCAGCCAGGTCTGCATCATGCCGCCCGTGCCGATGCGGATCAGGTTCTTGGCGCCAACCTTGACCAGTTCTTCGATGGCGATGGCTGCTGCTGCTCCGCCGATGCCGGTGGAGGTTACGCTGACCTTCATGCCCTTGTACATGCCGGTGTAGGTGTTGTACTGGCGGTTCGAAGCCACCAGTTCGGCGCTGTCAAAATGCTCCGCGATGATCTTGGCGCGGCTCACGTCGCCGGGCAGAAAGACGGTTTCGCCAATATCCCCCGGTAAAAGTTGAATATGGTGTTGTTTTTCCATGATTATTTCTCCAAATTTCCTTTCACCTAATCCAGACCCATATCGTGCAGGATCTTGGCTGTTTCAATGCTCACCCGCACCAGGTTCTTTGTATGTGTATCCAGGTCCGGGTCATTCTCACCCTTGTCGAAGATCGGGTTGCTGCTCAAAAGAATGGCGCCTGCGCGCACGCCCTGCATGCTGGCAATCACGAACATCGTGGAGGCTTCGTTTTCCACCGCCAGAACACCCAGGTCAACCCATTTTTGCAGCCGGGCTTTGTAATCGCCGAATGCCCAGGGTGATTCGAGATAGAAAGCGTCGTGTGTGCGCACCAGACCCACATGGTAGGTCAAGCCCAGGCGCTTGCACGCTTCGATGGATGCGCGCACGATGTAATGGCTGGCAATGGCGGGGTAATCAATGGAAATGAATTCTTCGGTCGCGCGTTCGCCACGCACCGCGCCGGTCGCGATGATGATATCCCCCGCTTTCATGAAAGGTTGGATCGCCCCACAGGTCCCCATGCGGATGATATTCTTTGCTCCCACGCGGATCAGTTCTTCCGTTCCGATCGCGGTGGGGGATGGCCCGATGCCGGAGCTGGTGCAGCTGATCGGCACGCCATCTTTCTTGCCGGTATAGGTCAAATACTCGCGTTTTTGTGCTACTTTCCAGGCTTCATCCATCTGCTCGGCGAACAGCGCTACCCGTCCGGGATCACCCGGAACCAGAACGGTAGGAGCAATGTCGCCCGGCAGCATATCGATGTGATGCTGGCGGTGTGGGGCTTCTTGGTTCATATTCTTTCTCCTTACAATAATAGGTATGATAATTCTACTGGTATTAACCACAGTATGGTTAATATTACCCGAAAAATCGGCGAGCGAAAAATCGAAACCGAAGAAACGCAGTTGGGATGTGTATCCGAAATCCTGTAAATAAGGGGACGGTTAGGGAAATGGAATGTGATTAACCCTGAACGATATATGATTGGGGTTTACCACATCCAGGTGAAGACTTTTTCAGGAACCAGTCTGATCAGCAGATTGTGTGG
>LDZU01010440.1_pt1 | contig 48712 bp, 37 predicted proteins | sample 615531 | NCBI WGS metagenome assembly LDZU01 (sample SAMN03408293, study PRJNA278302) | terrestrial metagenome | isolation source: oil reservoir sample SB2 | place: USA: Alaska, North Slope, Schrader Bluff formation | collected 2011-09 | reverse complement strand
ATTGACCGAAAAGTAGATAAACTATGGAAACTATCAAAGTAACTTTTCTATATGAGTCATCGTTACCACCAAAGTAACTTTTTCTAATGAGGCATTACGCCCCCCGAATTGCCTCATAAAAAATGTTCCTAAGCGAGAGAACGTTGCCTCAAAAAAGTGTTACGCTACTTTGTTGGATTTATTTTGGGCAAGTTTATCCGAAATATTGCACCCTTTCCCAGTTCACTTTCCACAGAAATATTTCCTCTATGCGCATCGATAATAAATTTCGCTATATACAGGCCCATTCCACCTTGTTTTTCACTGATATTTCCACTTCCCTTGGGATGGTAATATTTCTCAAAGATGAATGGTATATCAATGGCAGCAATACCAGGCCCGGAATCGGTTATTTCTATCTCAATATCATCATCATTTTCCGTTGAATTGATTTCTATCGAACCATCCATCTCTGAAAATTTAACCGCATTATGGATTAGATTATAGAAAGCTTGCTTCAACAGCACAGCATCGCCCTGGATGGTTGTCGCAGGTGCGATGGTAGAAGAATTGATCTTCACTCTTTTTTGATTGGCCAGCGATTCGAGTTGAGTGATGATCTCCTGGATCATGTTCGAAATATTAATTTCGTCACAGGAAAGGTCCATTCCATTCTCGATGCGATCTTCTATTAAAATCCCTTCCACAAGTGTTGTGATGGTTTCTAACCCATTCTTGATCTTGTCCAGGTAATCCTGCTGGGTGGCATTCAGTTCGCCGACCATCGGGAGCATTTTCGAATATCCTTGCATAACGGTTATCGGCGAACGCAGATCATGGCTTAACATGGTCACAAAATCACGGGTGATCTCTTCGCGTTTCTTCTCGCGCGTGATATCTTTTAAGAACAGCACCGAAACTTGCCCTATTCCCGGATCGTCTGAATTCAGGATATCGATTTCATATTTTTCCCCGGATGGCATCTCTTTTGTTAAAACAGTTTTTTCTTGAGCTACATTCTTGAGCATCAAATTGTAAATTTCATTTTCCTGAACGCGTTTTTCGATACTGGTGTATTCTTCTGAATCATCCATTTTTAAAAATGTGCTTCCCGCTTTATTTCCATATAACAGTTCTTTATTAACAAAGATGAAAAGCGGAAAATTCAAACTATCAAATAGTTTGGATAAGATCTTCTTTTCCAACAGCCATTGCTGCAATTTATCAATCGCTGCCAATTGTTCATAGAAAATCTCTACCTTCTGAGTAAAACTCTCCATGAAATCTTTTGAAAATTCGTGGGTAGATCGATAGGCTATTTCCAGAATTGCTTTCCGCTCCTGATCCATTGGGAATTTTGTAATGATCAAAGCTTGTGGGAAAGGTTTTCCTATTGCACGGGTTAATTGATGAAATCGGCTGGTATTTCCGATCACCAATTGATCTTGTTCTTCGATTATCTTGATGATCTGCTCATCCAGATAATCGAAATCGTCGGGGTTTTCAATGAAGGAAAGCATATATTTTTCCGGGATCGTGTCACCCAATCTTTTTTCAACAAGCACTTTTACAAAAAGTGTATCGTCATCCGCAAAAATCTTAAGCGCTTTTTCGACAAGAGAATGGAATGCCACTTGATCATCATAACTGCGCCATAAATCCAGGAACGTTTGGGTTTCCTGGAAGCGCTTATCCAATTTTTGGAAAACATTCTTCAGAATATCCAGAAAATCCAAAATAATCCTTGGAAGAGATTCGCCGCGTTCAGATTCGGTATTTCCGAAATCCTCTGATGAAAAGCGCGAGGAAAGGTTGGCAATGGCTTTCTCTAAGCTCGCCCACCTTGTAAAATAAAATCCACCGATCGCTACCGTGCATGCCAGTGTGGTCAAGAAATAAGGTAGAAAATCGCGAAAGAAATCTGCGAGAAAAGCCTGCTTGTTCAGGCTCATTTCAATTCCCCACCCTTCCAATCCCATTGCGGAATAGAGAGAAGTGGCAGTATCAAGATTGCTGGATTCTTCCGATGCAGTTTCCATCCATGCTACTCTGGCATCCAGCATGGTATTCACAAACGCTATTTGCAGTCCTTCTGATTGATAAGATTGGATGACTGTTGCCAGTGGTAAGAAAGCCGGGTTATTCTGAATATCAATCCGACCGATAACAACACCTTTTATGGTCTGGTCATCCTCCGGAACAGGATACAAGATGCTCATCAAAAGATTGGAAGGTGCGTTCGAAGAGAAAGCTGCCTGGATCGAATTCCCTTGAAGCACATTTTGAAAAGACCGGATCTCCTGGTTCGAGATTATCAATTCTTCTTCCTGGATATACGGATAGGAAAAGATAAGCGCACCCTGTGGATCAAAAAGATAGAACTCATCTAAATTCTGGATAGGTTGGAAAAGTGGTTTTATCTGTTCACGTATTTCTGCACTATTCCCGTTGAGCAAGATCTCTTTTGAAAGCTGGTCGATCCTGATCGCATTGGATGTAAAGTTGGACATGACCGCTACATTAATACTGCTCATGCGTTCTTCGATTTCATTCTTCCACTGAGCAAGTGCGTTCGCCCGGGTTATATTCCACAAAATCGTCAGGATGAACAGAGTCAGATAGAACAATCCCATCAAATGGAGTGTGATCTTCTTTTTCCCTGTGCTGCTTATGACAGGTGTTTCCTGATTTCCTTTTTCTCCCTTCTCCCGTACCAGAATTTCAGCGACAAGCCCTGCAATCATTAATTCCAGTATGCGTGAAAGGTAATAGCTCCAACCATCGTGGAAACAGGCGTCCAGACGCACAGCCAGTTCCGTGCTGCTGCCAGTAAAGTGCTCCAGATAGAAAAGTGGAAGAACGCAAACGACAACAGAACCGAGTATGACCAGTGGATGCTGCCTGAACTTTGCCAGAATGCCAGTTTTTTCATAAAGGAAATAATTGAACAATAATGCAACGGAAAGGATCAGTAAAACAAAGAAGATGTTATGCCCGAAAAAGCCGCTGAATACAAGGCTGCCGATCAGAGCCAGGGTTATACTGAGCATCCTTTTTTCAAAAACCGCTGCGGCTATCCAAGGAATGGCCTGAAAAAGGATCAAGAAGAAATCACTTCCTGCTTGACTAGTAGAAGGAAAAATCTGGATATGGAAGGGAAATAGGTCGATGCGGAAAAGGGATGAACAAATAATGGTGAGGAGAATATAAAAAAACCAGTCGAGCGGATTTTTTTTAACCAGTTCTAGCTTTTGAGAAAAACGATAGATCAGAACGACCAGCGCAATGGCCCATAGGCAGAATAAACACCAGTCCGCCCAGTTTTCGGGGAGGTTTAATAAAAAGCTAGCGGAAATTTGTTGTAAGAATAATTCCATTGCTTGATCATTAATTTCGTTTCCTTTATTTTATACCGGTATCCGCGCTTTTTGATTATTTTTCTGCCAGTATTTTTCATAATAAGCAGCATTCTTATAATTGCTTTTTACGTTTTCAATCATGGAATACCAGGCATTGAATTGTTCTTTTTCCATCTGAAATGATTTTGTGGAAATCTTTTTGTGCGCCTGCACATCCGCAGTTTTTTCCAACGCGATCATGGCATCGATCTCATCTTCCAGCGCCTCAATTTGGGATGCCAGAACAGGTTGGCGAGCATGAAAGTCTTTCAAAATACGGCGGTGCAGCAGTTCGTGCTGCCACCACAGGCTTTTCTCATCGAAATATTGGGCCGGTTCCAGCCCAATCTCAGAAATTCCGGAATGCATCCAAACCGGCTTAAAGACAGAAAGGCAGGGTGCTGCCGTACCGGTTACCCAATGAGTGATCTCACCGTTTTCAAATTGAGTGATCAAGGATCCGGTTGTTTGACTGTTTCGGATCGGACCCGGACCGGCATGCATGCAAACATTCCAGGCTGTAAGCGAACGGTCTGGGAAAGTTCGCTGAGGATTTAAGGTATGGGATCGCAATATATCTTTCATGATCCGCAGATCGATCTTTCCTTTGTTTTCCTGCAGGAGGTCCATGACATGGCATCTGCGTTCGCAGCCCTGGCTGAACTTTGTATAGAGCAGGTCAGAATATGCTTCTGCGAAATTGAAATGATGACGATCCTTACACCATTTTTTATCAATGGCAAATTCAATAAGACCATCTGATATCAGATCCCATTCTGTTGTGATGCTGAGAGCATTGGAAATCGCGTAAAAATCTTTGATTTTCTTTGCAATCCACATTCTGTCAATGGTTTCCAGTACATAGGCTTCCTTGCCATCCATGATCAGATAGCTGTTATGGTAAAAAAGCCCATGCTCTTTACTGCAATTTCCACTTTGACCGTATGTCTGCAGCAAGCCTGTGATTGTATCCAGGGCTGCTTTGGCGGTAGAAGAGCGTTCCAGAGCCAGGCGTAGATAATCCATTCCGATCAATCCAGGTTCCTTTTTAGCTGGGACCTTGGTAAAAACTGCTTCATTCCCGATCACCACCCCGCATTCATTCGCACCCATTTCTGCTCCCCACATCCAATACGGTTTTGAAAGCAATACCTGGTAGGTGTGTTTCACCTGCGGGATTTCAATATACGTGCAGCGCAATTGCTCACCCATAGCATAGTCCTGCGCCGGCAGCATGACAATGTACTGCGCTTCGTTCGGTTCACGATCTGAATTTTTGGCAAAGAATGCCTCACCATTCTTTGTAGCAGATGCTAAGACCACGCTGGTATCACACATATTATTTCTCCTGTATGGCTGTGAGTAATTCCGCCACTACTTGTTGAACCGTCTTGCCATCGGTATTGATCATTTTTGCATCCTGTGCCGGTTTTAGGGGTGCAAGTTTTCGTGAAGAATCAATCTTATCCCGCTCTTCCAGAGCATGCTGAATTTCAGCCAGGTCAGCTTTTTTCCCGCTGGCCTGGATTTCATTGAAACGCCTTCTGGCGCGTTCCTCAACGGAAGCCACAAGAAAAAACTTATGCTCCGCATCTGGCAGGACCACCGTTCCAATATCTCTCCCCACCATCACAATCTTTCCCCGCAATCCGATCTGACGTTGTTTTTCAGTCAGCGCCTGGCGCACCCGCTGGTAAGTAGATACCAACGAGACGGCATCCCGAACATTGTTTTCCCATAATTTCCAGGTCACATCTTGTCCATCCACGATCACATCGTTTTGTCGCCCGTCTTTTTGGGTAGGTGGTAAGATTTCGATCTTGATCTGCTCGGCTTTTTCGCTGACTGCTTTTTCATCATGCGGATCGATCCCTTTCTCTAGAACTGCCAGCGTGACTGCCCGGTACATGACACCCGTATCCAGGAATTGAAATCCAAGTTTATCAGCCAATTCTCTACCAACAGTGGTTTTTCCGGATGCTACCGGACCGTCAATGGTAATTGCATCGCTTAATTTCATAAATCCTTCCCGAATCTTATAATTTGAACCACAGCGTATAATCTTCTAATTGAAGTGTTCCTCCGCGGTATATTAACCATTCTAATATCTCATCGGGAAGAAATCCAGAAAAATCTTTTTGAATCCACGCCAGATTGCTGGAAAGCGCCAAATCCTGGCTGTAATAATCTGAAAAGGATTGCAAGGAATCCGGATCAAGGATCAAAATTTCATAATCATCCGTATTTTTATCGGAGAGTTCGCTGACCACATCAACGGAATAATTTTTCAACAGCCATTCCATGCTTTCCGTTTGATCAGCGATGGAGAGCGCGATGTGGATATCCTCAGGCAGCGCTCCATTTGTTATCCGGTAATTCTCTATCTCATCGATGAGAATGTCAGAGTTGTGCAAAAATGGTCCCTGGCGCACCAATTCATATTCGATGGTTCCTGTCAAATTCGCAGCGCGGTTGGCATTTCTCAACAGTGCAAATGCACCACAGAATAGAAAGAGTACAGAAACTACCCGCAGCGCGAGCGTTTTAGACCATCCATATCCGTATAGAAGAATAAACAAAATGCATAATAGGATCGGAGCAACCAAAAGGATCAGGTTCTTGGTGAGATCTAATCCAACAGATAATAAATAATGCAGGCGAACGATCTGCAATGAGAGAAAAACCAGAATGGCGATCCCGACCAGGATAGGAATTCGCAGGGCCTGCTTTTCCTGCATTGCGTTTTTTCCAATTTGAACAATACTGCTGGCGGCCAGCGCCCACATGGGAATGCATATCCACGCGGCTTCATAGAATGAGAATTGTGGAATCAGAAAGATCACCATCCCCAGCAATATCCATATTAACAGGAATAGATTTTTTCGATTCTGATCTTGTACTGCATGAAAAAATGCAGAAAAGCTGAAAATGATCGCATAGAAAGAATAAAAACAAAAGACGATCAGGCGCACATCGGTTGGCAGCGAGGTTTCTGCCGCCAGCGATCCGCCGCTTGTAAAAATTGCTGCCAATGAATTCAGGGGAGATAACAATCCAGCCAGATCAGTAAGCATGCGTGTGCTGATCCCGATCCACAGGATCAACAGAAGTACGAAAAAGGTTTTATTCTTGCTTTGGTTCTTCAATGGACATACGAAGATATTCTGATGGGTTTTATCTTTTTTGTTTTTCCGTGTAAGAAGTCCTGTGACAGCATAGGTCGCCCCCAGGATAGCCAGGCCAAGCCAAAAGGACGCTCCGCTCAACGACCCAAATCCAAACATCACAAGCACAGCCAGCCAATCCTGTTTCAGGAGAAATGTCATGAGGTAGAGAATGAATACAATTCCGATGATGGTGCCATCCGCAGCGCGTGAGGTCTGGATCAGGATTGGATCAAGAGCCAGGCAGATTGCCAGTACGATTCCGCTCTTTCTTTCAATGATGGAATCCAGCATAGGTGGGATCAGCACGATCAGGCTTCCGATGATAGCCGGGACCACCCTGCTGGAGAAATTATTAGCACCAAAGAGGGTAAAGATGATGCTCGTGAAAAATGTGTACAAGCGAGATATCCCCTCGCAACCCCCTCTCTGCCCATCCAGCGTGCACAGGGCGTGTTGTGCTTCATTGTTCGCCAGCGGAACCTCATTCAGATTGACCAGTCGCATTGTGAGTGCAACAACCAGAATGCCAGCATAAATCAGGTGTGTAAGTGTTAATTTATTAAAAATTTTCATAGTTTTGCCTTCTAAGGGTATCCATATAAAGTGGTGCCATTTTCTTGTATTAAGATCGTGAGATTTTCCGCGAACTTTTGTTCTTCTACAGTGTATGTACTTCGCTCCAAATTTCCTACGATAACGTATTTGATATCATATTGATCCAGAATTTGTTTGGCGATATACCATTCCGCAGTCTCATACAGCGTTTGCAGGTCCGTTTGCCGTGATCCCATTTCAACATAACCGCCCCGCCACTGCATTTCATGCCCGGGCCAGCCCAGCACGGTGGGATACCCGCTGATGGTCGCAATGCGTGCATACCCGCTATAACTACCTCCCACCGCTTCAGCCACCACCCCATAGGGTAGAGTTTTCAGTTTTTCAATGGCTGCAGCATCTCCTGAATTGGTACGTTCCAGATAAGCTGTTCCATCCAATGTCCAGGATTCAACATGGGTATAGCGGATGCGTTCAGCATAAAGAAAGAATGGATATGCGCAGCAAATGCACAGGGTCAGAATTGAAATCATTTTAAAGATCATTCCCTGTATTTTTTTCAATGCATCCCACAACACCACCAGACAAAAAGAACCCGCAAGCGACCAGAGTATCCACGTCTGGAAATAGAATTTGAAAATGGTGTTCATACGCGCAGAAAAAACATCCACCAGAAAGAAGAATTCCGGGATCAGGCATAATCCACACCCCACGAGGATAAGAAGATGGACAAAATCATGAATACGGGCTTTTTGTCCTGGCTGATCGATCTGTTTGCCTTCCTCCGTTGACGAGGCACGAAAAAGAAAACGAATTGCCAGATAGATAAAAATCAGCAAAATCACAATCACGCTCGAATCCTGCATGCGCCTGCTGAATGTTTCGTTCATCAACGCTGGAATATCTGCTGCACTGTAAATATTTGCGAAAGCTTGCGCCCGTTGGATCGCCTGAACGATCTGGTTCCCCAATCCTCCTAGCCAATTCTGCAGTTGGGTCCATACAGATACAGCCAACTGTTTTGACAGGGGAAATAACAAACTGAACAGGCTGAGGATTGCGATGAATAATAAGAAATACGGTAATATTTTCTTATCGGGAGCCTTTTGACGGTGATTGGACCAAACCAGATAAACCAGCAGCAGGAAAAGAAAAGGGAAGAACATGACGATGAATTGGATTCCGCGCGTTGAATACAGCAAGCTTGGTAAAATTCCTCCCGCCTGAGAAGCAAAACCCAAAAAGAACGGCAGATATACCAGCACACAGCCCAATGCCAAAATAACAATCTTCCAAATCGCTTCCAGAAAAGTCTGCCAGTTCCAACCTCTTTTTTTGATAAGCCGAAGCAGGAAGACGAGGATGAACAATCCAAAACAGGATGGAAAATCCCAGGTATTGAGGAAAAGGATGCTCCCCAGAAGAAGGGCTGAACTCCAAAATCTCCATTCCTTGATCAGTTCTTTCCATGTCCGCGATTGAAACAACCAATCCTCATCCCCGTTGAATAAGTTCAAACTCAAAGCAACCGTGAGCAAGAAAAATGGAATGGAGAGCACGTGCGGATGCAGATCAGCCAGATAAAAGGTAAATGCAGGAAACTCATCGATCACCTCGCGAAAATTACCGGCTGCATCATAATCGCTCACCACACGCGAAGCACGCCACCACCAGGTTCCGCCGATTCGTTGAGGTGTCCATTGAGATTCCGCTGCCGGTGGATTGTTCAACTCCTGTATATCTAACCATTCCCAAAATGCCGATTGCTGGTTTCCTTGCACATCCGTGTTCCAAAAGGTACCCGAAGCGTGCAGCATCTCCAATCCCCCTTCCGCATTGCTTACCACCAGCAGAAAAAAGGGAGCCAGCAGACTTAACCACAGCAGCTTTTTTTTTGTGCGTCCTATATTTGTGTGTCTATGCGCAAAGTATGAGCGCAGGAGATCGTATAAAATTCCATACGCAGCTACACAGATCAACCCCGCCCAGACTGCAATCCCCAAATTGAAAGCCACTCCCCCACTTACGCTGCTCAATCTGGCCAGCAGCGCCACCATCAGGTATCCAAAATAGTAATAAGAGATGGCATAGCTTGATAACCAGGGATCGCTGGGAGGGAACTGCGGTGTCTCGAGGATGGCATTGATAAAAGCCAGCTCCATCGGTTTTTCCGTCCCGGTCAAAGCTGGCGCCATGGCTCGCAGTAAACTGGCAGTTACAAAAGTGACCAGGAAGAGCAGCTCCACCATCAGGTTGTAGCGTTTGTCTTCCAGAAAAGCATGCTTGATCATTTCTTTCCTGCGCAAAAGAATGACCAAGTTTATCACGGCGGTCAGCAACAGTGCACTGATCGCTCCGAGAAGCGTGTTCGAAAGTAAATTGAAGATGTTTGTGATCCAGTAGAGATAACCCCACAGAAGCAGCCCCAGGATCTTTGAAAATGCGTACCCTTTGCTTTTTAGATTGGGAAAAAGAAGGGTGGTAACAGGGTAATTAATCCATCCCAAGATGAGGATGAGAAGATACCAGGTGACGATCTGCATGAACATGCTTCACTCCATCACTTCCAAGATGATTGTATCCTTATATGTAAAAACTGTCTTCCAGTAGACACCCTCGTAAGTCGTAAATTTTTCCAATCCATCCTGGGCATACCGTATGCGTTCCAACTGCCCAACAATGATGTACTTAACCTGGTACTTTTCCAGGAACTCCCGTGCAGTTGCAGCATCGGTTGTGTTGTAGAAGGCTTCTACCTCACTGATCCTATCCGTGATCCAATTGGAAGGTAAGATCTGCTTTTGTTGGCGTTGGTGCCAATCCCAGCCGATCACAGCCGGCAAACCGGTATAGATTGAAAAGCGATTTCCCCACTGATAGAGTGAGGTGGTCCCTTCTACAATGACCGGTGATCCTTGAACATTCTCCTGCATCCATACGATCGCCTGATAATCTTGCTCCAGATCCATATTAACATCATCCTGCCAATAGATGGAAGTCTGCATGTAGTCCATCCCATCCAGGGTAATCGGCACCGTATCAGAAATACGGTCGGTAATTTTATCCAGTGTGGCAGCAAGTGGGAACAGCAGTCCGCAGATCACCAGCGCGATGCCAAATCCGCGCCAGGTCTTTTTCCATGATTCAACGGCAGTCCTTCTCAGGCGGGGCATCAGATCCACAAAACTGTAAGCTGCGCTGATGGATAGAAAAGTCCATGCCTGCAGGTAGAATTTAAAAACCGTATTCATCCGGCCCACGTCCCCGCTTAATACGATCACTTCGACCATCAAGATCATTGCGAATCCGGCCAGCAGGAAAAGCATGATCACCCTATCCAGGATGGATGTTTTTTTGTTCAAGAATAACAAGAATGTCCAGATCAAGAGCGGCACCAGAAACAGTGCAATCGATACGCCGCTGACCAACAACCACACCAGCACCGCGCAAATCGCGATACTAGCCATGCCAAAGAGCGCACGGTACGGGCGCAGCGTTTTCAGAATAGAAATCGGGGTTTCTGCCAGCCAGTCGCGCGTCTTTATGATCAACCAGGAAATAATGAAGAATAAAAAGATACCCCAATGCACGAATAAAGATGAGATGGGGGTATGTGATCCCTCCCAGGCTTGAACGCTGGTATAACCCGCTCCATAGGTACTGTAATAGGGAATGAAGAATAAGTACGTTGAACCAACAAATAATACAAGCGAGATAGCGCAAGAAACTGCCACACGTATCTTCTGCGAGAATTGCGGCAAAATGTCCGGGTAATAGCGCGCATGCATAAAATGCTCATATCCAATTGCAAGGACACCTAACAGTAAATAAACCGGGTAATCCCAGGTGTTGGTGACCGCCAGAGAACCGACGATCAGCCCACCTCCCAGCAGCAAGAACACCCATTTCCAATCCTTTTGTCCTTCAAATCTTTTTTGTCGGAAGATAATGGATAAGAAAAATCCAAGCGCCATCAGAGTAATTGGGTATGCGTATACATGCGCGTGAGGATCTCCATAGAGAAAGCTGAAATACGGGAATTCGGTGATTGCTTCTCCCGGTATGGTGCGGCTGGGGATCCAGTACCAATCTCCGGGATAATAGGTGAATTTTGCGCCTTTGAGAACCAGGATAAATCCCTTGATCCAGAGCAGAATGGATTGAAAAAATTCGCTTCCGCTTTGCAGTCCGGCATTGATAGCCACCTGCTTGAAGCCGTTCATCAGCATGCTGATAGTGCCCAGATTCCCGATGATCAGCACAGCACCGGCAAAGACCAGGCCGGCCTGCAGCGGTGTGAATAATTTTTTGCGTTCTGTGTGCTTTTCGACCCGCAGCGCCTGAAAATTCCATCCGATGCCAAAAGCAGCGCTCCCCACAAAAGCAAAGAAGGTAGCCAGCGAGAAGTTGTACGCGATGGATGGGATGATGCCCAGCCACTTGGTAAAAATTCCTGCGATCAACGATCCAAAATAGTAATAATTGATATATCCCCCAGCATACCAAGGATCATAAGGAGGAAATATCGTGCTTTTAATGATCGCATTGAAATAGGCGAAATCCATCGGCTTTTCGCCCCCCTTATACTCATGCCACAGGTCCGGGTTTCCCAAGCGGACAAGTGTAAAGAAGACAAAAAAAGCCAGAAAGATCAGTTCAGCCTGCAATAAATACTCCCGGTTATCTCTGAATTCTTCCAGGATCGCTTTGCGATCTTTCCAGAACAGGAATCCATTGAAACCCAGAATGCCGCTGAACACCAGGCTGATCAACCAGCGCTCGACCGGTATGGAGAGAGATCCTAATATCCAGACCAAATACGCAAGGAGCAGCATCCCAAACAGCCGTGAAAACGCATAGCCTTTATCTTTCAATCCCCTGAAGATGATGCGGGTGGTCGGATAAACCACCACCCCCAGCAGAAAGATCACCAGATACCAGACAATTAAACCGACGATCGGATATTGATTCAAGAAAGAATCGCACGAAAAGAGTTCACTCCAGGTTCCGCCCGTCGTTTGGGTTTGCTGTTCATTTTCCGTCAGAGAAAGATCCCCCGGAGTTTTACTGGCTTCTGCAGGTGTCAGATTGATCACTTTCTGCAGATCAACCTTTCCCAGGATCGACCGGACGGTTTCCATATTGAATGTATCTGTCTTTCTAAAAATAAGCACCTTGGGATGGTCATACACGGTAAATGCCTCTTCGGCATACTGGGTATTGATGGTTATTCCACCGATGGTGGGTTCGGATTGGAAGACAGCCACCAGTTCAAATCCAAGTTCGCCGGTGTACATCCCCGGTTGGGCTTCGCAGTAGCAATCTTGCAGATCCTGGTCGGCAGGACATCCCAGCAGAGCGCGATAATATTCCACCGTCAATGGATATCGTTCGGGTATCTGCGTGGTGCTGCCCCATTGGCGGTTGGAAGTGATGTAAATATAATCCGCTTCTTCCAGGGAGGTATAGAAGCGCTCCAGTTTCTCTTCATTATCATCATAGTAGAGTTCCAGGTTCAGGTCCGAATAAAACACACCAGTATTGGCATCAAATGGGTCGTATCCAAACATGTACAATGGCAGCCCATCATCCCAGGAACTTTCATTCAAGCGCTTGCTTCCGTAAAATGCAACATTCCCAACCCCTTGATCCATCTCAATGGTGAGGGTATAGGCTTTACCCTGGATAAGAGATATGGGTTGGTCGAAAAGAACCGTATAGGTCGCGCCCCGGAAATCCTGCTTCTCAGTAAATTTCGCTGTGAGCGTACCCTGTGCTGTGAAAGCTTCCTCACCTTCTTTCGATTGGACGCGAACGATGATCTCTTTTCCCTCATCCGCTGCATTCCAATCCAAGACGCGGAAGAAGGTCACACCGTTCAATACGCCATCCTCAAAGGGACTGAATTGGACCGTGTATATGCCCGCCTGTGAAAGCGAAGGAGCGCATTCAAAAATCGTCTGGGTAAAGGTTGCATCCTCTGAAAAGCCGGTCGCCGTGATAAAACCGGATAGGCGCAAATCTACTGCCTGCCCGGAGAGTTCCACGCGAAGCGCATATTCTTTATCCTGCTGCAGATCCTGTGGGTTGGTAAGCTGCACTAATTGCGAACTGATTTGTCCGCTCTCATTCCAGGCATCCAGGGTCACCTGTGTACTTTGCAATAACGCAGGTTCTTCTCCCACCATCTCATACAGGCTCACGGTAAGCGCCTGTCCGCTGTACTCATCGGAATAATTTTGAATTTTCTCAATGGTGAGTGAGGCAAGCGTTCCATCCTGTTCCGGGGTGAACCTGAAAAAGATCGGATTTGTTGGAGTCAGATCAATATAATGAGGGTACTCCAGCGGCTGGCTGAAATCTTCATCCGCACCGGAAATCAGCAGGTTGATTGGTCCTTCAACATTCTTATAGATCCATTCCGTGGCGGCTACACGCGTGACCGGCCGGGTATAGATCGCAGAAAATCCCAGCGCCCAAGCCAGGCTGCCGCCGAGAATGATCCCAATAAGACTCACAGCCAGGATAATTCTTATTAGCTTTTTATCCTTGACTAACCAGCTAACCACGCTTTCCACCAACCAGGCTGCACTGATGGCCAGCATGGGATAGATAAAAAGCAGATAGCGCATGGTCGGATTCCAAACCTGGCTCTGCCAACCCCCATACAATACAATCCAGATCCACAGTAGAAAATAGGGCTTCCAATTCCCTTTGATAATTTTCCATCCCATCGCAATAACGCCAATCAAAGCGGGAATGCCAATCGGGAAACCAAAACCCCACTGCAGCAGATTTTGCCACGCAAACCAGAACGGCCGGCGTACCCACTGCAGCGAAGGAGGATAGTTAATATCCCCGGAACTGAGAACAGCCAATTCGCGCAGGTTGTCCAGCCACTTTGTGTTAGGTAAGATACCAAAGAATCCTGGACCCTGAAAAGCATAGGGTTGAAAGACACGAAAGACGATCAAACATGTGAGGGCAGCAGCGCCCAGGTTCAGCAAAGTTTGGTTGCGTTTTGGTACCGAGTTTTTCAACTCCCGGTAATCACGCAGGATTACAGCCAGCGGGAGCAGCAGCGCACACACGATAGCATTTATTTTTGAAGCGGCTGCCAATCCGATCATGGCTCCGAAAAGAACATGCTTCCAGAAATCTTTTGGTAGATGGATGGTCGAATTTGGTTCAGCAGCTTCATTCTTGAAATTAAAAATACAGATCGCCAGATAAAGAGCAGCCGTGACGAAAAAATTCGTGAAAGTATCCACCGTGAAAAAGTGCGCTTGTTGGATCGGCAGGGTCGCCAATCCATAAAAAAGCGCGCTTAATAAACTGACGATCGGTTTCTGGAAAAGCTTCTTCGCAATAAAAAACACGAGAAGGATTACACCCACATCGAAGAATGCGGAGAGATACCTGCCTATTATGTGAACCTGGGAATATCCGGTTTGATCGACAAGCTCGGCTGCATAGCGCACCAGAAAGATTGGGAATGTTCCATACACAAAAAATGTTTTCCCGACATTATGCGGATTCAGGGTGGATGTGCCGGTATCAAAATATTCTTTCAACGATCGAACAGGGTAGATGCTTGTCTCAACCAGGGTTAAAAAGCGTTCATCCGGATGAAGATGGAAATTCTCGTCCCAGTCGATCCCCCGTATTCGTAAAAATCCGCTGAACAGTAAGATCAACAGGAGCAGCAGGCTTTGAAAATACTTGGAGTGGAATGTTTTTTTCATAGCGATTCTAAATTGTAATTAGTTTTCTATCCGTATTTCAACAAAATTTTTTCCGGGAATTTCCGAAGAATAAGCATACAGCGTGTTATCCGGGAACAAATTTTGCAGCAGTTCGATATTCTCCTCGTCTTCTGGTTTCAAAATGAAGAGATACGTTCCATGTTCCTGTTTTATAGTTTCGAAATCTTCCGGCCATAACGCATAATCCTTACGCGGTAATCCGGCATTGATCCCGACCAGCCGCGTATCCACCCAATACGGATAAGGTACGACAAACGCATTTTCTGTTTCTCCACCTTCCTGATAAAAACGTTGAATTTCGGCCGCAATTTCGGAGGTATTCCAAGCGTTTAAGTTATATTGTTCCCGATATTGATTGAAAACCAGGTCGTAATTTTGAATTCCGCAACCAATCGCCAGAACCAGACAAATAATTCCAATCAGATTTTTCTTTCTTTTGGTAGACTGATTGGCAAGAAAAGTTTCGATGATCCAGGCCCATCCATAACCGGCTATAACAAAAGCCAGCACATAAGCACCACCCGGCCTGTTCAAACTCGGATTTTCGCTCGGAAAGACCAAGGAAAGGATGGAAGGCATCAGGAGCAATGGAATGGAAACCAGGATCGCAGTGGCCAGCCAATTCTTTTGTTTGATGGATTGCACAGTGCTGAAGAAAATTCCAATAAAGTAAAAAGCTGCGCTGATAACATCAAAAGCCGGGCGGTTTGGAATGGAATGAACCCAGATAACACCATTGTCATTGAAGAACATGGTGATCGCTTTCCAGAAATTATTTAAAAAGATGAGCAGCGGATTTCCCGGATAATCCTGTTCGATTGGGAACAGACGTGTAGATGCCCGGTAGCTGAACAGGCTGGGATTTTCCAATAAAAACCTGAACAGCGGCAGAAATACAAAAAATGCAGCCAGCGCAACAAGAATGTACATCCAGATCAGATGGTTTCTTTCCTGCTTTGTTTTCAACGTCAGAAAATAAATAAAAAATACGACCGTGACAACAATGGGCAAAAACCGGGTTGAACTGTAGCCGTGCAGCCCTAATCCCAGTAAAAGACCAGTCAGCAGGAAATCATTTCTTCTTCTCGTGCGCAGACCTTTGATCAAGAAGTAGAATGTGACAGCCGTGAACAACGGGTAAAAAGCATAACGCAGCGCTACGCGCGAGATCACATTCGGCCAGTAACCCACCCCGGCTAAGAACAATGCCGCCAGACCGGTCCATTTTCCGCCGAGTTCTTTCCCGATGAGATAGATGAAAGGCAGGGTCAACAGTCCTGCTAACACTGTGCCGAGTTTCAAACTTAAAAAAGAAATATCCGTATTGAAGATTTTAATAATAGCGGCGGCCAGATAAAACTGCAGCGCTTCTCTGCCCGTATTCCGGATAAAAAAGATGGGAGTATTCCCATCCAGCACATCTGCCACATCTAGTAATTTTTCAGCGTGGTCGCTGAACATTTCGGAGGGTACTTCCTGCAGTTCATAAACTCTGAAAAAGATGCTCACCACCGCAACCAGGATAACCAGAACAACGAAAAAATCAACCTTCTTTTTTGCATGAGCAGGATTTTCTTGTTTTTCCCACACTGCCAAAATGAATAAGATCAACCCGATAACCCAAAGGGCTGCGTTGAGAAAGGTAAATTGATTATCCTTAAAGAACCAAAACGCAGCGGCCAGAAAAATCGTAGCAGGGAAAAGGAATTCTATCCGAACGTCTTGAGATACAAGCCATGCTTTTTCCTGTTTTTTTGTCGTTTGAAATTGAATACGGTTCACCAGGGCGAAAAACACCAGACTGATGCCAGCCAAGCCGTAACATAAAATGCTCCCTCCGGTATTTCGCTGAGCAGGTTCCAGAAAGAATTGCCCCAGCAATGCACACGCCAGCGCCAGGAGGAGTAAGAATGAAAATTTAAATGGCTTTTTTTCTTCTTCGATATATGTGGGGGAAACAACCGGTTGTTTTTCTTCATCCTGAAGATAGCTGCGGTATTTTCCCGGTTGCAGCTCAAGGAGCGACTTCAGGTAATCAAGAAAGCTTGGCTCTTTTTCTGGCATTTAACCCTTTCTGGTTATATAGAAAGTATAACTGCCCGCAGGATGGAGCGGATTTTGATCATACTGTTTGCGTAGATCCTTTTCCGGAATGAAAATATTCCAATGCATTGGGAAGAGGATCCATTTGCCGAATATCTTTTTGTTGATCAGGGCTGGAAGCCCAAAATAATGCCCCCATTCCAGGGTATGCAGATTCTTGGGGGAGAAATAATGCCACCACTTCTCAATTTGAAATCCATTCTTTGTTAACCTTTCCTGCCAGACATCCAATGGATCGGCATGGTGGTGGCGCGAAATGGTATTAAAAAAGGTCCGGTAGGCATCCGCCATCCGATGCAAGCCGATCTTATCCAGAGCATTACTGATGGATAAGTTCTTCAGCAGGTTGTCATTCGGAACACAGAAAATGAACATTCCCCCGGGTTTTAATACACGCTGGATTTCTGCCACCACAGCATCTATCTCAGGAATATGCTCCAGAACAGAATTACTGATCACGGTTGAGAAATATCCTTCCGGAAAGGGAATGTTCGCTCCGGCGGCACATAGGATGCTGGAATACGCTTTCCGGTTAGCCGGTTCCCGAAGACTGCTCAATGCGAGATCAAAACCAACACTGATCTTTTTATCGAACGTGATCTCCGCGAAGATTCCATCTCCACAACCTACATCCAACACCGGTTCTAGTAGCTGGATATCTTCATAGAAACGGCCCTCCACCGCGCGCAGGAAAGCCCTGAAATAAGGCAGTCTTGTCAGATTCGCCCAAAGAAAATCTTTGGGCTCAATCGTCGTTTGTTTTCGCATCATTCTTGATCTCATCCATGATCTCATCGAAGAGATGTTCATATTGTTGTGCGATTTCATCCGGAGCGTACATTGCTTTGATTATTTTAGGATCAGCATGAAATTTTTCGGGGTTTTGTGCAATTTCGATGACCGCATCGGCCAGGGCTGCTGAATCGCCAATTGCAATCACTTTTCCCATCGCATGGCGCATCACCGGTTGACGCACTCCAGGTAAATTGGAAGCGATGCTGGGTTTCCCATTCATCATCGCTTCGATCTGCACCAGCCCAAATGCTTCGGTGGAATTCAGGCTTGGGATGACCAGCATATCAATATTGGGATAAAAAGCCGCCATTTGGGATGGATTCAGAGAACCGAGGAATTTCCAGGCACCTTCTTGAACCAGTGCCTGGATGGCTGGTTCCAGACGTTTGAAATAAGCTTCTTCTCCCATGATATGCTCATAAGGTCCCGCGAACCAAACCTGGGAACCTGGAAAGACCGCACGCACGCGCAGCATGGCATTTAAAAGAACTTCCACGCCTTTTTCTGAAGCAAAACGCGCTGCCATCCCGATGATGGGATATTTACCATCGGGATTATGAATTTTTTCAAAATTCCTGATAGCTTCTTTTTCCGCCTTGGGTAGTTCAACCGGGGGAGGAATAATGCGAAGCTTTTCATGAAACCTTCTTAGATAAGGAGAATGATCTGCGTAATCCTGGGTATAGGTCACAATGCGGTTGGTGAACAAAGCAGCCAAATTGTTCATCATATGCACACCCTGATTCGCCAACCAGCTCATCATTCCCAGCGGCATGCGCAGGTCACAATGATAGGTGATGACGGTCGGTTTTCTCCATAATCTGCCACGCAGTGCGATTCCGGCCGCATCGATTTGGGGTAAATGCAAATGGATGACATCATGCGTTTTCACAAGCTTTGTCGCCATGGATCCAAGGGAAGGCATCACAACACCTTTGCTGATCCGCAGCAGTACAGGAAGGCGTATGACATGCACCCCTTCCATCCATTCATCACGCGCCAGCGTTTTATCAAATTGGGATGTTAATACGGTCACCTGATGGCCACGCTTTGCCAGCGCTTTTGCCAGTCGCTCGGCATAGATAGTCAATCCGCTTGTGTGAGGGCGGTAATAGGTAAGCTCGATGAGAATTTTCATACCAATGGATCTGCATGCATGCTCGTTACCCATTCCACCAAACGGGCGATCCCTTCCTCCACATTGACCTGTGGCTGCCAGTTTAAGCGCTTCTTGGCTTTGCGAATATCAGATACATAGATCTTCTGATCCCCCGGCCGCCAGGTTGAAGAGGTTGTAGCGATTTTCCGCCCTATTTTTTTTTCCAGGATGGGAGCGAATTCCTGCCAGATCGAAATGGTATTGGCTGGTCCCCCACCTACATTGAATACTTCTCCGGCAGCATGGTCAATATCGCGAATAGCACTATCGTAAGCATTTAATAGATCATCAACAAAAAGCACATCCCGCACCTGCTTGCCATCACCATAAATTGTAATGGGGTGATTTTGGGCAGCCGCGATCACAAACCAGGCTAACCAACCTTGATCTTCTATTCCAAATTGGCGAGTACCGTAAATACAGCTTTGCCGAAAAACCACCGTACGCAATCCATAAATACGCTGGTAATCATGCACATATTGATCGCCGCATCCCTTTGAACAGCCGTAGGGGGAATGGAAATCCAGTGGATGGGTTTCATCAATCCCCTGCGGGTAATCAACATAAGCATAGCGTGTGGCTTCTTCTTTTACAGCCACATCCTCCATCCCACCGTAGACTTTATTTGTGGATGCATACAGGATGATGGGCTGCTCATCCGTTTTACGGGCAGCTTCCAGAACATTGAACGTCCCTAACGCGTTGATCTCAAAATCTTCCCGTGGTTCCGTGACTGATGTGGTAACCGCCACCTGGGCTGCGAGGTGTACAACCACCTGCTTTCCGCGCACCGCATTCTCGAGAGCGACGCGGTTGCGGATATCTTCCTGAATCAATTGGAAAGCATCTTTTCCATACTGCATATATAACCATTCAAGATTCTTTTCAGTACCTCGTCTGGACAGGTTATCAAAAATGGTTACATCTTCCCCTCTCGCTAAAAGTCGGTGGGCATAATTAGATCCAATGAAACCAGCCCCTCCGGTGATCAGGTATTTATATGCCATTTTCACTCCTTCTTTTGCGCAGTCGATCAATGACTTTGTTCAACAACAGGCTTAGAGAATTTCCCTGAATTGTCAGACTGATAATACCCAGGACTGCAATTGTCACTAATTGAACCGCGTGCATGATGACTGCAAAACTTAAAGCAGTCTCTTTCTCAACGGAGAAGACGGTCAGTGCAGCCACCAGCGTCCCTTCGTATACGCCCAATCCGGCCGGAGCGGAAGGCAGTGCGATCCCGAATGCCAGCACCGATTGGACAAAAATCGCCCACCAGAATGGTTTGCTCCCGATGAAACCTGCCAGTAGAATATACGAAATGGAAATCCATAAAAACCAGCAGACCATGATCCAGAATACAGCCAGCAGAATTCTTTTCGAGTCTTGGATGATCTCTGCGCCATTGATGATAGCTTTTAGATTCGGGGAAATATATTTCCGGAAAAATCCGGATTTTTGATCTATGCGCAAACTCCATTTTTCAACCACTTCTTTTTTCTTGATCGCCCAAAAAAGGAACAGAAAACCTGCCAGTACCACGCATAAAATCGTGATTGCTAGTGGGATAATCCAATCCAGAGTCAGGGCATTGCCGATTGTTGATAGAAACAGCACGGCGGCTATAAAGAGGTCAATCGCCCGCTCAATGATGATCGTTGAGAAGACCTGAAAGAAATTCAATTCGATCACGCTGTTCACTAACAAGGCACGACCGACCTCTCCTGATCGGGGGATGATCTGATTCAGAAGATACCCTTCGTTGACAATGGCAAAGGTATCCAACAGGCTAATCCTTCTTCCAAGCAGCTCACGCCATGCTGCAGCGCGTGAAAAATTAGCAAGCACCATCAGACAGAAAGCAACGAAGACATACAGGTAATTTGTCCTTTTCAAAGCAAGGACGAAAGTATCAATATCAATCAGGCGAAACAGCACAACAATAACGATACAGCTGACCACCAATCCTGGCAGCCAGCGTTTCCAGGAGTTTTTTGGATTCGTTGGTGAAGGCAACTTACTCATCCTCCAATTTTAGAATTGCCATGAATGCTTCCTGCGGGATTTCCACATTTCCCACCATCTTCATGCGTTTTTTTCCTTTTTTCTGTTTTTCGAGCAATTTACGCTTTCTGGTCACATCTCCACCGTAGCATTTTGCCAGAACGTCTTTTCGCATCGCTTTGACATTCGCGCGGGAAATGATGCGTCCATCAGCCGATGCCTGTATGGCTACATCAAATAGCTGGCGTGGGATCAGTTCTTTCAATTTTGTGACCAACCGCTGGCCCTGGTGATACGCAGAATCCTGATGGACAATACTGGCTAGCGCATCTACCGGTTCCCCGCCGATCAAAACTTCCAATTTTACCAGATTACTGGCACGATATTCTTTGAATGAATAATCCATGGACGCATAACCGCGCGTTTTGGATTTTAATTCATCAAAGAAATCAACAATCATTTCAGAGAGTGGTATTTCAAAATTCAATTGAACTCTGTTTGGAGATGGATATTCCTGAGCAATAAAATTACCCAATCTTCTTTTCACCAATTCCATAACAGCCCCGTAGAACTCGATCGGAGTGAAGACGGATAGATTCATCCACGGTTCCTGGATCTCTTCAATCGTGGATTCATCCGGCAGCATAGCAGGAGAATCAATCAGCACTTCTTCCCCGCTGCGCAATACAACCTTATATTCAACGGTCGGGGCAGTCAGGACGATATCCAGGTCATATTCGCGTTCCAATCGTTCCTGAAATATTTCCATGTGAAAAAGTCCGAGAAAACCGCAGCGGAAACCGAAATTCAAAGCCTGCGTGATCTCCGGCGTGTAAACAAAAGATGCATCATTCAATTGAAGTTTTGCCAGAGCATCTTTGAGGTCATCATAATCTTCACCCTCCACCGGATAAACACCGGCGAAAACCATGGGTTTGGGGTGTTTATACCCGGGCAAGATATGTTCAGCAGGATTATTCCTATCGGTGAGTGTATCCCCCACCCGGCATTCCTTTACTGTCTTCAAACCGGTGGCAATATAACCCACATCGCCCGCTGTAAGTGCATCAATGGGTTTCATGTCGGGAGCAAACACCCCTATTTCAATCGGATCGACATCCACTTTATTCGACATCAGCAGGAATTTCCCTTTCAGATCTGCTCTTCCATTGAATACCCTCACATAAGCAATAACACCTTTATACGAATCATAGTGTGAGTCGAAAATGAGCGCTTTGAGGGGTTCATTTTCATTTCCTTTGGGAGGAGGAATACGTTCGATGATTGCGTCCAAAACTTTATCAACATTGGTGCCCATTTTCGCTGAAATACGGATGATGGTGTTTGGATCGCATCCCAGCAGATTTCCAATATCCTCTGCCACTTCATCGGCATGGGAAGAGGGGAGATCAATTTTATTCAATATCGGGATGATGACCAGATCGGATTCAATTGCCAGGTAAAGGTTAGCCAGGGTTTGGGCTTCAATTCCCTGGGTGGCATCAACCACCAGTAATGCGCCCTCGCAGGCGATCAGGGAACGGCTTACTTCGTATGAAAAATCCACATGTCCAGGTGTATCGATGAGATTGAGTTCATAGGCCAGTCCATCTTTTTGATATTCCATCCGCACTGCAGAGGCTTTGATGGTAACCCCTTTTTCTCGTTCCAGGTCCATGTTATCCAGCACCTGGTTGACCATATCCCGGTCAGAAATAAGCCCTGTCATTTGCAGCAGGCGGTCAGCCAGGGTGGATTTTCCATGATCAACATGGGCAATAATGCAGAAATTTCTTTTTTGTGTTAATTGCATAGCAACTGATTAGTATAATCGATTTTCATGGATGAGATGGTTTCAGCTCAATCAGCTCAATTAACACTGTCAATTGTATCCATAATTCGCCAGATAGATGTTTCAAATTCATCTTTGGCTGGTTCCATCCGAAAATGAGCCAGAAATTCAATATTTCCTTTGGGGCCTTTGATCGGTGATCGGATCAGCCCGTGCAGGTACAACCCCTGTTCCTGTGCAGCTTGAATCACATTTTCAAGAACGGTACGATGAATTTCATGATCTTTGATTACCCCTCGACCCTTCGCGGCTTCCTGCCGGCCTGCTTCAAATTGTGGTTTGATTAAGGTAATCAGGTCATCACTTTCCATCTTCATCAAATTTTTAAGGACGGGGAAAATCACCCGCAGAGAAATGAAAGAAACATCTACAACAACCAATTCAGCTTCTTCAGGAAATTTTTGTACATTGCGCACATTGGTCTTTTCCATCACGACCACACGCGGGTCATTGCGCAGCTTCCAGTGCAGTTGGCCGTACCCGACATCCACTGCATATACTTTGCTGGCTCCATGCTGCAGCAGGCAGTCGGTAAAACCTCCGGTTGAAGCTCCAATATCCGCACATACCTTTCCATCCAGACATGTCAGATGAAACGCCTGCAATGCCGCTTCCAATTTTTCTCCTCCGCGAGAAAGGAATGCGGGGGATTCTTTTAAACTGATCTCAACCTCATCCAGATATGTCTCAGAAGGTTTCAAAGTCATGCTGCCATTCACCAGTACTTCTCCGGCCATGATCAGGCGCTGGGCTTGATTGCGGCTTTCGGCAAGTCCCTTTTCAACGATCAAAACATCCAGGCGTTTTTTCTGCATACTTCCATTTTACATCCTAATGATTTCCAGATTATTTTTTCATGTTATGATTCAAACATGTTAAAAGCCATCATAAAAAGTATGCGCCCAAAACAATGGGTAAAGAACGTTTTTGTTCTGGCAGCGCTTGTTTTTGATCGCCAGCTACTGAATTGGCATGCAACTCTTTCTACTCTGTTCGGTATATTCCTGTTCTGCATGCTCTCAGGATCGGTCTATCTGATCAACGATGTCTTCGATAAAAAAGCCGATCAAAATCATCCAACCAAAAAGGATCGCCCAATCGCTTCGGGCAAACTTCCTGTCAACGTTGCCGTCTTTACTGCTGCTGTTGTGGTTGCCGTTTCATTATTTTTGGCATTTCGCTTAACAACGGTCTTTGGGATCATCAGCACTGTCTACTTCGTTATGAATCTAGCGTATTCATTCAAACTCAAACACATCCCTCTGATTGATGTGATGGTTATCGCTGCTGGTTTTGTCTTGCGTGTTGCAGCGGGTGTTTCTCTCATCCAGGTAGAACGCTTTTCACCCTGGTTGTACGTTGTCACCACCTTACTGGCATTATTCATTGGTTTTGGCAAGCGCCGTGCGGAAATTGCCTGTTTGAATGAGAACGCGAACCAGCATCGTAAAGTTTTAGATGGGTATTCATTGGAATTTCTGGACCAGTTGATTACGATCGTCTCCAGCACAACCATCGTTGCCTATAGTCTTTATACCTTCTCGGCCCCTAACCTACCGGCAAACAATTCCATGATGCTCACAATCCCATTTGTGCTGTATGGGCTGTTCCGCTACCTATATCTGATCAAGATTCAAAAATCCGGTGGAGCTCCGGAGGAATTAATTCTCTCGGATAAGCCTTTGCAATTATGTATTTTATTATGGGGAATCAGTGTATTGGTCATCTTTTACTGGCCCAAGATCATCACTCTGATTTGAAAAGAATGCCCGCAATCGTTGTTCATACGGCAGGAAAATCCATTTTATTCGGAGAGCATGCGGTGGTGTATGGCCATCCGGCGATAGCGGTTCCAATTCCTGATCTCAAAACAACAGTGACCATCTTCCCGCTTATTAGGGAAGAGAATGAGACAATCCTTTACGAAGCCCCCGATATTGGCATCTGTGAAAACCTGTCTGATCTCCCGAAGGATAATATCCTGGTATACGCAGTTGCTTTGTTCAAGAATGCATTGGACATACAAAAAATTCCCTCCTTTCGATTAAAAATAAGATCCCAAATTCCGCTAGCTTCCGGATTGGGTTCAAGCGCCTCTGTATCGGTTGCAGTGGTTCGCGCGCTCTCCCAATTTTTAGGGCTAAAACTTCCTATTTCAAAAATCAATGAATTCGCTTTCGAGTTGGAAAAATTGCATCACGGAAATCCTTCCGGAATTGACAACACGGTCGTGAGCTACGAAAAAGCGCTTTATTTTATCAGAGGACTGGAACCTGAATTTCTTCAATCTCCCGTTCCAATGCATCTTTTATTGATCAACAGTGGCATTCCATCCCTGACTGCGCAGGTGGTTGCCGCCGTAAGACAAAACAGAGAAAAGAATCCGGATATGGTGAATGCCCTTTTTAAAGAAACAGGTGATCTGGTAAGCATTGCGAAAACCGCATTCCTGGATGGGAATATCGTGGAACTCGGAAACTTGATGGTCACAAATCACCATCTTTTACAACAATTGAATGTATCCCTTCCCGAACTGGATGTGCTCGTTGATATTGCTCTTAAAAATGGAGCGTATGGGGCAAAACTCTGCGGGGCAGGCAGGGGTGGAAATGTGATAGCATTGGTCAAGGAAGAGAATGTTCATTCTCTCCGGCAGATTCTCGAATCTCATGGAATTCAAGAAATAGTACACACGGTTATTCAATAGCAATGCTTATCTTTGTGAAATTGGGCGGTTCGTTGATTACCAATAAAAACCAGGCGTATTCGGCAAGGCGCCCGCTTATTTCCCGTTTGGTTCAGGAGATCAAGCAAGCCCTGCAGGCTAATCCTGAGCTGAGCATCATCCTTGGTCATGGATCAGGTTCATTTGGGCATCCTCCTGCAAAAAAATTTCAAACCCGCTTGGGAGTGCGTACTGAAAATGAATGGCACGGTTTCATCGAGGTTCGCCAACAGGCTGATGCTCTCCATCGCATCGTGATGGATGAACTCTGGCAGGCCGGATTGAATGCCATCAGTTTTCCCCCTTCTGCAGTAGCATCTGCGCACAATCACACTGCAATTCACTGGGATATTCAAACCTTGCAGAGTGCTCTCGACCATGACCTCCTGCCAGTGGTTTTCGGGGATGTCGTTTTTGATTCGCAAATTGGCGGAACAATCCTCTCCACGGAGGAAATTCTTGCGTTCCTTTGCCTTCATCTACCGATCGAGAAGATCCTGATCGCCAGTATTGAAAAAGGTGTGTGGAAACATGCTGGGAATACCAGTGAAATTTTCCCTGTTCTTACACCCGCGTTATTCACTGCGCATGAAACTGCCATCGGAAGTTCGGATGCACCGGATGTGACCGGTGGGATGCGTTCGAAAGTTGAGATTCTATTCTCAATTATAAAAAAACATCCCTCTATCCAGGCATCCATCTTTTCCGGTGAGGAGAAAGGGAATTTGTTGAAAGTGCTTGGGGGGGAAGAAATTGGAACAATCTTAAGGAATAGCTAAAACCAAATATTTTATAGTAAAATTTCTGCTCAATTGAGGTATGCGTATGGCAGTCACTGTATATTTAACCGCTGAAGGTATTCAAAAACTGGAACAGGAGCTTGCAGAATTAAAAGGCCCGGCTCGAGCAGCTCTCTCGAAACGTTTAAAAGCTGCCATTGAACAGGGTGACCTTTCCGAAAATGCTGATTACAGCAAGGCCAAGGAAGATCAGAGTTTCCTGGAAGGGCGCATCCAGGAAATTGAAAACATGTTGAAGAATTATGTCATTATTGATGAGCGGAAGCGCATCCATGATATTGTGGAAATCGGAGCCACGGTCACTATTCAGGAAGGCTCAGATGATCCGGAAACTTATTTTCTGGTAGGCCCTGCTGAAGCCGATCCGGCGCATGGAAAGATATCCTTCGAATCCCCCATCGGAAGTGCATTATTGAATCACAAAATTGGAGAAACGATAAAAGTTGCCGCGCCGGGAGGAGATTTAATCTTCCATATCCTTGATATCAAATGAAAACTGCCCCGAAGGGCAGTTTTTTTAGATCTTGTTCCAGACGGATATTTCCAGTGTTAATCTGGAGAAATGGCTGTTTTCCGGCAGCGCATCGCGCGCATAGACCATATCCACAATACGTGCCTCAAGCTGCAATGTCGCTGTTTCCATCACAAACCGTTGGCCGGATTCAACCAGAATTGTCTCTCCTTTAGCCGCCAGTCTTTGCCGTGTAGAAGCGTCATTGAAAGAATGCGCGCTCATCAGCACTTTGGTAATAGTCTGAATATCATTTTTGTCGAAAAGCCAGACTTCGAGAGCACTGACCTTTTTCGGATCACCAACCCCAATGGTCTCCGTGATCCCTACACCGCATTCTCCTAAAAATTCACCAGCAGGAGAATCAATACTGAATGAATCATCATAGAGATCATCGCCCAGCCGGTAGGTTGTCATGAATTGAGCCAGTGGAGGTTCCTGGTTTGCCTGACTGACTTCGGTTGTCACAGGCGTATCTTCGGCAAATCCCTTATGCACAACTCGTTTTTGAGTATTTTGTTTGTTGAGGTTGATCTTTCCCCTTTTCACGAGAATATAGAATGCTCCCCCACCAACAACAAGGATAGCAGCGATGGAAAGCAATACTGTGACGAAAGAAGATTTCTTTGTGCCGTCCTCTTGAGTATCGGTTATTTCGGCTGCCAGCTCTGTCAATGGAGTGCTGGCGGATGTAGATGTAGTGGAATTAGTAAATTTCAGTGCTTTAAAATTTGCAATTTCTTCTGCTGAAGTGAATTTGCATAATTCCGGTGTGAGCATATTCACGTATGCTTCCACATCATCCCCAAGCGCATACAATCTCTTATCCACCAGGTCTTCATCGTGATTGCGTACATACGAGTCAATTACCATGCAGAGGTAATCACGTTTATATTCGTTCTGCAGTTGAGATGGTGATGCGTCGACCCATTTCACAGGCCAAAGCCACCAACCGAGAACTACCAATCCCAGAATCAAACCCAGCAATAGCATCGCAATAGGTAGAAAATAGGGTTTCTCGTAAGTTTTCCGTACATTGTTCATGGTTTCTTCTCCCGTTGGATTCTTCTAATCCATATAGTTCACTCCAATTAATAGCAAGTTTTATGCCACTTCTTCCTGATTCTCGACGATATCCATGGAGAATGTGTTCCCGCAATCGGCACATACTAATTCTTTACTATTCTTGATGGTAAGAAGTCCTTTACATGCGGGGCATGCAGTTGATACGGGTTTCTTCCAGGATGTGAAATCACAGTTCGGATAATGCTCACACCCGTAAAAGACCCGCCCCCTGCGTGTTTTTCGCATGACAATTTCACCACCATCTTTCGGGCAGATCACACCGATTTTTTCGAGATATGGTTCGGTATACTTACACTTGGGAAAATCACTGCAGCTGATGAATTTTCCAAAGCGACCCCAGCGAATGATGAGATCATGCCCGCAGCGGGGGCATGATCTGCCCACCTTCTCAGGTTCGGCATTCATCTCTGGCATATCCGCACGCGCGTGCTCCAAGCGTGGTTCAAAAGCCCCGTAGAAATTCTTTAATACGGCTACCCAATCCTTCTTTCCGTTGGCAATTTCGTCCAGGTCCTGTTCCATTTCCGCAGTGAAATTGATCTCGAGGACATCCGGGAAATATTCCACCAGAAGATCATTTACCGTATATGCAATTTCAGTAGGTTTTAATTTACCACCATCTCTTTCAACATATCCTCGGGCTTGAATCGTGGAAATGATCGGCGCATACGTGGAAGGTCGCCCAATCCCATTTTTTTCCAATGCCTGGATCAATGTTGCTTCAGAATAGCGCGGAGGTGGCTGCGTGAAATGCTGCTGTGGATTGACGTTGATTAGATTTTGTTTTTGACCTTCAAAAATTCCATCCGGTATTTGGGTATTCTGCTCGGAATCTTTTAGATCTTCTTCCTTCGCATCTTCATAAAGAGCCAGAAAACCTGGGAATTTGAGTTTTGAACCGGATGCTCTCAGCAAATACTGGTGCTGTTCTCCCTTCCCATCGATCTGAACGGAAACGGTATCATAGATTGCATTCTCCATCTGGGAAGCAACAAATCGCTTCCAGATCAATTGGTACAGTTTGTATTGATCACGGTTTAAATAAGCCTTGATTTTTTCAGGCGTCCGGTAGATGGATGTTGGCCGGATTGCTTCGTGAGCTTCCTGTGCAACTGCCGCCCTGGTCCGGTACATATGCGGGCTGGGTGGCAGGAAAGATTCACCATATACGGAATGAATATACTGGCGTACTTCATTCAATGCGATCGGAGAAACATTGGTGGAATCAGTTCGCATATAAGTGATCAAACCCGTTTGACTTCCTTCATCGAGCGAGATTCCTTCATAGAGCTGTTGGGCGATCATCATGGTGCGTTTGGCACGATAATTTAGTTGACGGGCAGCCTGCTGCTGCAGGGTGCTAGTAATAAAGGGTGCTGATGGGCTGCGCTTCCTTTCCCCCTTCTTGATCTTCGCAATAACATAAGCTGCTTTTCTAATATCTTCCAGGATTTCATCCACCGCAGCCTTACTTGTCAAAGATAAATCCTCGCCATCTACCTGGTTCAATTGCGCTATATATGTCTTTTTAAGACCTTCGGGCTTGAATTCAACCTCTACGGACCAGTATTCTTGTGGCACAAACGCATCGATCTCGCGTTCTCGTTCAACAATCAGGCGCGTTGCGATGGATTGCACTCTGCCAGCGGATAATCGACCACGCACCTTCTGCCAAAGTAACGGAGTCAGGTTATATCCCACCAATCGATCAAGTACGCGTCTGGCTTGTTGAGCATTTACCAGATCCATGTCAATATCTTTCGGATTGGCGAAGGATTCCTGAATGGCCGGTTTTGTGATTTCATGGAATACCACACGATGCACACGGGAATCTTCTATATTTGTTGATTCCTTTAAATGCCAAGCAATCGCTTCTCCTTCGCGGTCGGGATCTGTTGCGATATATACTTCCTCGGCTTTTTGAACATCCTTCGTCAATTCTTTAACAATTGGGCGTTTTTCATTTGGAACGCGATATTTAGGTGTGAAATTATTCTCAACATCCACCGATAATTGGGAGCGCAGCAGGTCGCGCACATGCCCTACTGACGCTTTCACTTTATACTCTTTTCCGAGATAATTCCCAATTGTCTTGGCTTTTGCCGGGGATTCTACGATCACCAACTTACCGGAGCGAACCTCCTGCTTTTCTATTTTTATCGGTTCCATTCCCGCATGGCCTTCGGTTCTCCCGATGCGGACCAGTTTCGTTCCGCATATCCCACACTGTCCAGTCGTGATCGGTGTTCCGCGTTTATTAAAACCCGCCGTTGGATTTTGTATTCCCCTTTTTTCTCTACATTTAACACAATATGCTTCCAAGTGCATGCTCCTATAAAAAACGGTCTAATTTCTTTTGTTTTAATTCATTGACAAGCTCTCGTACTTTTTGCGATTGTCCTTTTCGGCAAACCAATAGTGCATCTTTTGTATCAATGATGATTGTATCTTCCAGGCCTGCCAGAACAATGATTTTTTGACTATCATCCGTTTTGATCAGGCAATTATCACTTTCCATTATGATCGCTAGGTCAGCAAGATTTACATTACCGTTCTGGTCTGGATGGATGATTTCGAATAATGAATCCCAGCTGCCCACATCGCTCCAACCAAGGTTTTCTGCAGGTAGCACTGCTACATTTTGAGCGTGCTCCATAATACCATAATCGATTGTCTGGGGAGCGATCTTCTGCCAGGTTTCTGACAGAAGGTTCTCATAATCTTCTTTTCCATAACGCTGCCCCAGCAATTCCAGGCTTGCATGCAATATCGGCATCTGGCGGTTGAATTCGTTTAGTATTATGTCTGTCTTCCATACAAACATACCGGAGTTCCAATAGAAAGCGTCTGAGGCTAGATATTGTTCGGCATGTGCCAGATCCGGTTTTTCAACAAACGATTGTACGGTATAAGAATCGAACGAGAAGTAAGCCAACCGTTCTCCTTTGTGAATATAACCATAACCCGTTGATGGGAATGTCGGTTGAATCCCCAGTGTGACAAGAAAACCTCTTTCGGCGACTTCATAAGCATTATCCAGAAGCTGGAGAAACAGGGTTTCATTTTCTATGATATGGTCGGAGGTTAGGACCGCCATGGTCGCATTCGGATGCATTTTTTGCAGAATTTCCGCAGCATATCCCACTACGGAAGCCGTTCCGCGTGGGAGAGGTTCTATGAGGTAATTTTCAAATGGAATGAGATTTACCTGATTTCGCAGAGCATCCACTTGTGACGCAACTGTTACTACTAAAATATGGTCCGGAGAAAAAATCGGAGAAAGCCGATCGACTGCAAGCTGAAAAAAAGTCTTCCCCCCATAAAGGGTCAACAATTGTTTAGGCTTTGACTGGCGGGAAAGCGGCCACAGCCGGGTTCCTCCCCCGCCTGCCATGATCACGGCAAAATAATCATCACGCATCTTAGAAATACACCTCTTTGTAGTCATAGATTGCGGAATATGTCATATTTCCAGTATTTTTCACAAATCCTTTCAATTCTAAGAATACAAGTGCTGAGGAGATCCGCTCAATCGGCAATCCTGAAATTGCTTGCAGGTCATCAATATGCAGGCTCTCATTCTGCAATATTTTCAAGATCAGAAGTTCTGTCTCATCAGCAGGTATCTCTCTTTGTATCTTACTCTGAAATTGTACATTCTCCAGGTCTAATATTTCAAAGATACTCTCAAATTGGATCAGGGGATGTGCACCATCAAAGATGAGTTTGTTGGTTCCTTTGCTCTGAGGTGCGTAAATCGAACCCGGTACCGCAAATACATCTTTGCCCTGGTCAGCCGCGAACGATGCGGTGATTAGAGCTCCGCTCCGTAAACCGGCTTCCACTACAATCGTTGCCATTGACAATCCTGCAATGATGCGGTTTCTTGGTGGAAAATTGATTCCTTCCGGCTGGGTTCCGGGTGCATAATCGCTGATGAGAGCGCCATTTTCCATTACTTGTTTGGCGAGCTGTTGATTTTCCGGCGGATAGATAATATCCACCCCGCAACCTAATACAGCGATGGTCCGACCTCCTGCGTTTAGAATGGCTTGATGGGCTTCGGAATCCACTCCGCGCGCCAGACCGCTGATAAGAGTAATGTGATTTTGAGCAAGAATATTCCCCAATTCCCGCACGACATTTTTCCCATACGCGGTTACCTTTCTGGTTCCTACAACTGCGATCGAACGGAAATCGTCTTCCAGAATTTTTCCTCTAACATAAAGCACCGGCGGCGGGTTTGAGATTTGCTTTAAATGCTGAGGGTAGGTTGGATCTGTTGTGATGACAATTTCGATCCCTTTTTTGAGTATCTCCTCATAGAGTTGATCAAGATTATGCTGACGCCGGAACAGCAGCAAATTGGCGAGAGCTTTATCGCCAATTCCCACATTTCGTAATTCTGATTCGGTCGCGTTCCAGGCCAGAGCGAGATCTTTGAAATGATCCAACAATCGCTGAAAACGAACAGCACCGATCCCTTTTACATGGTTAAATCCCACCCAGTATTTCTTTTCATCCATGTTATTTCCATTCTTGTAGTTTAACGATGATTACGCTCTCCTCTTTATTCACTTCCAGTACCACCTGCTTGATAAAAGGGAATAGATATTCTTTTCCCGCTTGCGAAACCACAAGCACTTCTTTCGCACCTGTTTCAATGATTTCGCTTACGGAACCGATTTTTTCTCCCTCTTCTGATAGAACCTGCATTCCAATGAGATCATGGTAGTAGTATTCATCTTTCGGCAACTTCGGTAGATCGACTGCTTGAACATAGACCATCTGGTTTCGATAGATTCCTGCTTTTTCACAATCATTGATTTCCTTAAATTTTATAAGGTAATTCTCTTTTTGAAACCGTACACTTTCTATTTGTTGTTCAAATTTTCCATCCCCTACATAAACCTTTTTTCCTGCTTTGATCCTTTCCGGGAATTCCGTCAGGATCTCAAAAAGAAGCTCGCCTCTTACACCATGCGGTTTCCGAATTTTTCCAATAATTAAAAACAATGGCTCCCCTTCTTTGGGCGAGCCATCATCTGTGTTCTTTTTATGAGAGTGACCTTGAATCATTAGGGTTCAATCACATCCAGGGATGCTCGTTTTCCTTCTCGAGCAGCAGCCACACGCAGTAGTGTCCGGATGGAATTCGCAACTCGTCCGCCTTTTCCGATGATGCGCCCCATATCTTCTTTGGCGACCGTTAATTCAATGCGAACATGATCGCCTTCTTCTGTCTGGATCACACTGACCTGTGTGGGATCTTCCACTAAGGATTTCGCGATATATTCAACTAATTCTTTCACGTCAACTCCTTCGATAGAAAATGCGTTTTCTAATCTTTTCTGGTTTGTTGTTTTATCTTGCGATTCTCATAGAAGTTTTTTGCTTCTTCTAGAACAATTTCTTCTGATTCTCCTGCTTTTACTTTTTCAAAACGCTCGGTCAAACCGACAGATTTGAATAATTTCGCCAGCGATTCACTCGGTTGCGCGCCTTGACGTAGCCAGTGATAGATACGATCTTCCTTGATATCAAAGGTGAATGGTTCGGTGCGTGGATTATAGAATCCAACGATTTCAAGAAAACGACCATCTCGAGGTGCTTCTTTATCACAAACTACAATTCTATAACTTGCCTGGTTTTTCAAACCAGTTCTTCGTAATCGAATTTTTACCATGTACTAACTCCTGCAATCTCCTATTTTTTCCGTTGTAGAGGTAGTTGACTGCGAGGGGCGCGAAAGGATGCGCTTTCAAAGTCATTCCTCATTTCTTTAACTTGCATATTATAAACGTGTTTTGGGAATTCTACATACCCAACTCACCCAATTCATCGAAAAATCGTAACCAAATGAATACATGAAGGTTATAATTTATTGAAGTTATAAAACTCAGAAAGGAGCGGATATGTCAAAAGTAGTTGTTGTAACCGATAGCACCGCGTATATCCCTGATCAGATTACAGAAGAATTGGATATTCGTGTTATTCCTCTTCACGTTGTTTGGGGAGACAAGGTCTATAAGGATAATGTCGATTTGAAATCGGATGTTTTTTATCCGATGTTAAAGAAAGCCAAAGACCTTCCCACTACATCGCAGCCCTCTCCAAAAGAATTCATGGATCTTTATAAATCAATCCTGGATCATGGAGACAAAATAATCAGCATCCATATTTCTTCAGGTATTTCTGGAACGACAAATTCTGCCTCTCAAGCAAAAGAGATGCTTGCTTCTCAAGATATCGAAATCATCGATTCGAGATCAACGGGCATGGCACTAGGTTTCGTGGCTGTTGTGGCAGCTCGTTTAGCGCTGAAAAATGCCAGTCTTCAGGAATGCAAAGCACTTGCCAAAAAAGCCGTGGAAAACATTGATGTATTTTTCATGGTAAACACACTGGAATACTTGCATAAAGGTGGCCGGATTGGTGGCGCGTCAGCCTTGCTCGGTTCCGCTTTAGATTTGAAACCCATCCTATATTTCAAGGATGGAAAAATTGAATCCTACGAGAAGGTTCGCACCAAGAAAAAAGCCATCAACCGCATTATCGAGATCAGCAAGGAGAAGATCGGTACGCGGAGACCTCTCCATATCGCCATTATTCAAGTAGAAGCCGAAGAAGATGCTGCTTACGTAAAAGCTGAATTGGAAAAAATATATAAGCCGGAAGATATCGAAGAATTCATGATCACCGGACTCAGTCCTGTGATCGGAACACATACCGGACCCGGTGTCATTGCCATTTCTTATCTAGCAGGAATCTAAACCCATTATCTTCGTCCAAAAAAGCCATCACAAAAGATGGCTTTTTTTCTTTAACCCCAATTTGGTACAATAGAAATCATCAACTGGAGCGAACCATGTCAAATAAAGAAGCCTATCAAAAACCAGTTTTTTACTTGCCAAATGAAAGCGTGGATCTGCAAAAATGGGCAGTCATCGCCTGTGATCAATTCACCAGTCAGCCGGAGTATTGGGCGCAGGTTGAGAGAATTGTTGGCGACTCTCCATCGGCATATCGATTGATCCTGCCCGAAGCTTATCTCGATACCCCTCGTGCAGAGGAACATGCTCGTAAAGCAAATGAATTAATGCACAAGTACATGGAACGTCAAATTTTCAGGCAATATGAAGGTTTTGTTTATATTGAAAGGAATCTGGGAACAAAAATCCGCCGGGGATTGCTGCTCAATCTTGATCTGGAGCAGTACGATTTTCATAAGGATTCTCAATCATTGATCCGGGCAAGTGAAGGGACTATTCTCGATAGACTTCCTCCCCGAATAAAGATCAGAGAAAAAGCCCTTCTCGAGCTTCCGCACATCATGGTCCTGATCGATGATCGTGATGATGAATTATTTTCCTATTTGCGGAACAATAAGAGCAATTACCAAAAAATCTATGATTTCGATTTAATGCAAGGAAGTGGCTCCATTACAGGATTTCTGATCAGTGGTCAGGATGAAGAAAAAATACAATCCGTATTCACATCCCTTAGCGATGCACAAGAATTTAAACAAAAATATGCCCTCCCCGGCGATCTACCACCTTTGTTATTTGCTGTCGGAGATGGGAACCATTCTCTGGCAACCGCCAAATCGATCTGGGAAAAGATAAAAGACCACGTCCCGGCTGATCACCCGGCCCGCTACGCTCTGGTGGAGGTCGTCAATATCCATGATGAAAGCCTGGTATTTGAACCGATCCATCGTGTTTTATTCAACTACAGGGGAAATATCCTGTCAGAGATGCTGGATTATTACAAAGACGCCCTCGCGATTGAGGAATTCAATTCATTTACTGCCCTGCAAGCTTTCGTGCAGAAAACCATTTCCGATCAATGCATAGGATTGCTTCAGCAGGGAAAATTCCATTCAATTCACTTCCTGAATCCTTCAACAAATTTGGCAGTCGGAACTCTTCAACAATTCCTGGATCAATTGTTAAAAACACAGCCTGGATCATCTTTGGATTATGTTCATGGTGATTCGGTTCTTTATGAGTTGAGTTTGGCAGAAGGCAACAGCGGATTTCTGCTGCCTGCCATGCAAAAGAATGATTTCTTCCGCACCGTGATTTTGGATGGCTCTCTTCCAAGAAAGACATTCTCCATGGGAGATGCCAAAGAAAAACGATTTTACCTGGAATGCCGCAGGATTCAATGAAAAGAATTATTGTATTTCCTTTCTTATTTTGTTTTGCACTGGCTGCGTGTACCAGGAATGCAACGGCTCTATCCACTAAAACAGCTACCGCTGATTTGCCAACATCAACAATTACCAACCAGCCGACCAGTACCGCCACACCACTTCCACCCACGGCTACCCCAATTCCTTATACCAGCATCAGTTCACCCCTGTTGAATATTTCCCTGGATGAACTGGCATCCGTGAATACCAATCCCTATGACCCACCACCGGTTGGCTTTGACGAGCCGCATCAGGGAATCGACTATAGTTATTATCGCTTTAAAAATGATGTGATGGATGATACAGATGGAATCGAAGGATTGGAGGTCCTCTCGGTTTTGGATGGTACTGTTTCTTCGGTTATTTTTGATCGTATGCCATACGGGAATGCCATCATCATCGAAACACCTCTTGATCTGCTACCGCCGGAATGGCTTACTTCTCTCAGCCTTCCGGAAATCTCGCCCACTCTGGTTCCCGACCCGCGCCATAACTGCCCCGAATTGGTTGATAATCCGGAATGGGATGACACCAATCGTTCTTTATATATCATCTACGCGCACCTGCTGAATTCTCCGCAATTCTCTATTGGTGATAAAGTGAGTAGTGGAGATGTGATCGGGCAGGTTGGCAATACGGGCAATTCCAGCAATGCCCATTTGCATTTTGAGGTGCGTTTGGGGCCAGGTGGGGCTTCCTTCTCCAGCATGGCCAAATATGATACCCGCGCCAGTGTTGAAGAAATGGCCAATTACTGCACCTGGCGGATCAGCAACCGCTTTCAGGGAATTGATCCTGCTTTGATCATCCAATTCCGTCCATAGCAATGGTCAGAAGATGAACACATTTCTTGACCGGATCAAAGCCTTTTGTTATTCTCTTGGTTTTGAGCTAGTTGGAGTAACCGCTCCTGAAGATCTCAGCCATTTTTCCATCTACGAAAAATGGATCGCAGATGGCTGCCAGGCAGGTATGTACTACCTGGCCACAGAACGTGCAATTCATCTGCGCAGATCACCGCGCAATGTGATGCCATCCTGTCAATCAGTTTTGGTTTTAGCCTACCCATATCCTGCCGCCGCCTTACAAGGTCAATCCAGCAATCGCACTACTCCATCCATCGCCGCTTATGCGCGCATGGAAGATTATCATGTTTTCCTTCCCCCGCTTTTGGAGAAGATCGTTCATTTCATCCAAATCCAATCCAACCGATCCATCGAAAGCAAAGCCTTTACCGATACTGGCCCGCTCCTTGAACGGGAGCTTGCCTATCAAGCCGGACTGGGTTGGATCGGGAAAAATTCATGCCTTATCAATCCAAGTTTTGGGTCATTTTTCTTTCTTTCCGAGATTTTGCTGGATATCCCTCTTTTCGATGAGGAGAAAGATCCCCAATTTCAGCCTGACCGCTGTGGCACCTGTCACCGCTGTATTGATATCTGCCCCACCCGATGTATTCAAGACAATCGCACACTTGATTCAAGAAAATGTATTTCTTATCTGACCATTGAGAATAAGGGTGAGATTCCGCTGGAACTAAGAGCCGCCATTGGGGATCATCTTTTTGGGTGTGACCTTTGCCAGCAGGTCTGTCCATGGAATCAGAAAATCCTCGCGTCTTCTCACACACCGCCATTACCGCAAGTTTTGCGAAAAGATCTTGAACAGCCAAATTCATTAAATATCCTGGATGAAATAGAATTCAAACGAGAGTTTGCGTCCTCCCCCATCAGTAGAGCAAAGAGAAGTGGTTTTTATCGGAACCTGGCAGTTGTTCTGGGAAATAAAAGAGATGTCTCCGATATTCCGCTCTTGCTTCAACTGCTGCGCGATCCGGATACCCTCGTCCGCCAGCACGCTGCCTGGGCTTTAGAATGTTTTCACACAATCCAAATTCAACAATATCTGAAAGAGGCTTTCCAAGATGAAAAAGATGAGAGGGTGATTCGCGAAATTCAAAAAGCTCTGGAAAAATAAGAAAAGCCCGATTTTTTATGGTCGGGCTTTTTTGAATTTACGAAGCGAGAGTGCTGGTTGGTGCGAACGTGGGAGTGGGTGTCACCAGGTTCACGCGGATGGTCAGTTCAATCCCGACCGCAATATTGTCCTGGTCTTCGATCACTTTCTTATTTAATGCAAGAATATCGTCAATGGTTGTATTGAATTTGCTTGCGATTGAAGCCAATGTATCACCCGATTGAACAATATAGGTAATTTTGGTGCCTGAAGCAACATCAGAAGGGACATTCGTCGGGGTCGGCAATGATTGCCCGGGCGCAGGTATTAGTATTTTTTGACCAGGAATGATCGGACATTCGCCGTTTTCAAAATTATTAATTGCGAGCAGGGTCAGAAAATCTACATCGAACTTCTCTGCAATTCCCCAGCAACTGTCGTTTTCTTGTACTTCATATTCAAATGGTCCACTCGGGGTCACGGTAATGGTAGGTTCTGGTGTAGGAGTCTCCGTTGGAATTAGACTGGGAGTGGGTGACATAATGGGTGTGGGCGGCATGGTGCTGGTTGGGGTAGGTTTCTTCGAGAACAAGGAGAAGGAAAAACCACCACCGCTCAGCCAAAGCACGATCATCACAATTCCTAGAACTACCAGAATTATGGCAAGTATCGTCAGGATCATCAGCATGGAGCGTTTCTTCCCATTTCCACTGCCCATTAAATTCTGTGTGTTTTTTCTATCTAGCATTTTTCCCTGTTTCTTTCTGGTTTTTCACTACTCAAGTACTTTATTGTACCTGATTTTGTCAAACCTATTTAATCACTGCCGAAGAGGTAGTTTTTCCAGATCTGCCAGTTTTCCAGTAATGAAGGAGTTGGTGTCGTTGAAATGGACGATTGTGATGACGGCACACTCGGAGTAAGCGGGACGATCACGATATCTCCCGGCAGCGCCATATGTGCTTCACCTCTCGCCCAATCTTCTACCGCGTTATCTCCTGAGGCATATGCAATTTGTGTCCGCAGGGTAATTTCGGTGCTTTGGAGTGCATATACTTCCGTTGCAATTTCATCACGCTGCCTGGTAAGTTTGAAATATTCTGATAATCTATCATTCAGCCCCAGCAGCATGAAGAAAAAAAGAGCTATCAGTAGAATACTGATGACCTTTTGGGTTTTCTTAGGATCACTGCTCATATTTCAATGATACCTTAGAGACATTGATTGTCAATAAAAAAACCCTACAGGCGTAGGGTTTCATGCCGAAGGTGGGATTTGAACCCACATGAGCATAATGCTCACTACGCCCTGAACGTAGCGCGTCTGCCAATTCCGCCACTCCGGCGTTTCTATTGCTTGAGTATTCTATCAAATGTATTCTTTTTGTCAACCCGAAAACTATAGAAGAGCTTTTCTTCCCATGCTATAATCTTCTCATCTATGGATATGATACCAGGTTCATTACTTACTATCATGGAACTTTTAAGTTCAACTCCCGGTTTGATCTTCCAATCCGCCTTGATTATTTTTCTTTCACTCGGTTCCATTTCCCTGATCAATTCTGCAAAACGACAGATCCATAAAAAGGACATCCTTCACGCAAGAGTTGCATTTATTGCTGTTATTTTGCTAAATCTGCTGTTGATCTCCCTCTACTTCGTACAAATTTCAAACGCTCTTGAAATTCCATCTCCTTTCAGCGATGCTCTGCAGCAATTAGTATGGAGTTATAATCTGATCCTGATCGGCTGGTTATGGATTAAACCCTCTCACCAATCACAATTCCCAATATTCAAGAAGATTTTCCTGTGCACTGCTGCCGGTATTTTCGTCCTTGAGACGTTTCAGCTGATCGAAATGCTCTTTTCACCGGTCGCAATCAGCATTCCTTATGCGATGATCTGGAAAGTCTTTGAATTCATCGTAGGCATTTTTCTGTTTTTTGTCTATCTATCTCACTCAGGAAAAATGCAATCTGCAAGCTTGCTATTCGCATTGCTGCAGATTCTTGGATTGGGCGCAGATAGAATTTTCACTGTTTCACCGCTATTTTCACAGGGCTTTTCCCAAATTCTTGCATTTCTGCTCTCTTCGCAAATCTTTTTAGCTTTATCGCTTGATTATTCCGAAATGGAAAAGAACTCTGGGCGGTCTCCTGTGATCCTTTCCGAGAACCTGGCTGCGATTCCCAACTCGACCATTATTCGAGGTTGGCTTCAGGCCAATCTTGAAAGTGACCGATCTATCTTACCTTTCTCTCTGTGCAAAGCTCTCGCACAAACTTTCTGTTCCGACGCATGCCTGATCATCCAGGTTGCAAAATCCAAAACGGAAATCAAGATCATCTGCGGTTATTCTCTCAAGCATCATAAGCCGTTGGTTCAACGGGTAATTCTTGCGGATGAAGAAATCGTCACCCAGAAAAAATCGGTGCTCTTTCATGACTCTGAAGAATTTCCTGCCTGGATAAAAATGTTAATAAAAAAAATCCAGCATTCCCACGCAAAATCTGTCTGGTATATTCCCCTCGAGAGTATGCGGCAGAAATATTTCTTGATCTTCCTGTCTCAAGAACTGCAGTGGACTAATGATCATATTGCCTATTTCAAGAAAATCCTGCCCGATCTGGTACAAATCTTGCATATTTATTTTGGTGAAGATCGGATGCTTCTTCCAGAAAAACAACCAGCTGCAGCGAGTTCTAATCCATTCATGGAATTAATGCACTCGGAAATAAATTATAAGAAAGATATTCACCAGGTTGAATCAGAACTGCAATTGGCACTTGAGGAATATAATCGTATCCGAAAAATCTTGGAAGAACGTGGAATAGGACAGTAATTGTGAAAAAACTCATCGTACGTTATGGATCAGCAGTCCTTGCGGTTCTGCTTATTGCTTCTTTTCTATCAGGCTGTGCGGTTTTAGAAGCTGCATTGGGATATACTGCGGAAGCGACACCCGAAGTTCGTCTTCTGGCTGATTCAAAAAGTGGCAAGAGTGTGGAACCCACCCCATTTCAACCATACGCCTATACCCCTGCCGTTGAAGCGACAGCCCAGGTGATCTCGAACGCGCTCGTTCCGAACGACGGATATTCCAAACCGGATGGACAGATCAATATTTTATTGCTGGGCTCGGACTGGAGAGCCGATAGCGGCTATCGGACAGATATTATTATGCTGGTCTCGTTCTATACCAAAGAAGAGAAAATAAGTATTGTCTCTTTCCCCCGCGATCTTTGGGTACCCATTCCAGGTGTTGGCGAACAGCGCATAAACACTGCTCAAGCGTATGGGGGATTCCCACTCACGCAAAAAACATTTGAATACAATTTTGGCGTCTCGGTTGACCACTATATGATGACCAATTTCAGCGGATTTCTAAGCATCATTGATACCCTCGGCGGAATAGAAATCAACGCTGCCCAAAACCTGTATGACCGGTGTGATCTTTCTTACTCGCACGGTGGTTATTGCTCCATCGGGCCCGGTCCTGCAACGCTGGATAGTGAACTGGCACTCTGGTATGTTCGCTCGCGCTATACTTCCAATGATTTCTACCGAATGACAAGAGCCCAGGAAGTCATCATGGGAATCTTGAAAAAGATTATTAGTTTAGATGGCGTGACAAAAGCCGGAGATATCTACAATACATTGTCAAGCAGTGTCGTAACGGATCTTACTCTTTCAGATATTGTGCCTTTAATTACCCTGGCTGGAAAGGTAATGAATGACTCATCACGCATCAGTATGTACGAAATTGGCGAATCTCAGGTTACTGCTTATGTCATGCCTTCCAGCGGTGCAAATGTATTGCTGCCCAATTATGATGCCATTTGGCAGGTTTTAAAAACCGCGCTCTTTACTCCATAATACTTGACGAATCGTCCCGAAGCGGATACACTTTCTACATCTATACGCATTATGGAGGGCACTATGCCACCTACCAATGAGAATTTGGTGTTTATCGATAAAAATACATCTCTGCAGCCGGCCATGCAAACCTGGAAGATTTTCTTACGCGACCAGAATAAATCGATCTATACAGTGAAAGCATTTGAGGGAGACCTTAAATTGCTTTCTGATTTTTTGCCAGCCGATAAAACTATTGGAAGCATTACCACGAATGATTTGCAGCATTTCCTGGAATGGGTCAATAACGGCCGCGGGAAAAATATCCCCTGCTCACCCAAGAGCCTGAGCCGCAGGATCACAACCGTGAAATCCTTCTTCAACTGGTTATTTTCTAATGGGCGCATTCCCTCTGATCCGGCAGAAAAGATCCTCCAAAAAAGCGTCATCAGCCCCCTGCCAGAAATTCTCACGGATGATGAACAAATCCTGGCTTTGGCGTCAGCAGCGGATATGATGGAACAAGACCATCCTGATACTCGCCCATATGTTCTCTTCAAACTGCTCCTGGAGACTGGTATCAAAAAAAGCGAATGTTTGAGCATTAAACAACAGCATATTGACGATACCGATCCGCACAGTCCTTTCCTATTTGTGCGCTACTCCGAAGTGAAGGACCGCAATAAAGAACGCAAGATCCCCCTCTCGGCTGCCTGGATGCAGTTCTACAAACGCTATGTAGATCAATATAAACCCGGTGATGTCGTGTTCCCCTGGTCACCCAGAAGATTGGAATATATTCTTGAAGATATCAGCAAAGCAGCCAACCTCGAAAAACATATTTCTTTTAGTATGTGCCGCTGGACCTGTGCGCTGAATGATTTTCGCAGGGGTGCTGATCGAGATCTCATCCGCCAGAAGCTGGGGATTTCCAAGATTCAATGGCGTGAGATCGATATGAAACTGCACCAGTTGAATCAATCCATTTCCGGAATTATTTAAGCATCTTCAGGCTGAAATGCCATACCCTGCTGGTACTTTTTTGTATGCGGAAAGCATGAGCAGGTTGAAATCCGGGGATCCAGGCGATTTCGGTTTTGACCAGAATGAGCGGCCAATCTTTTCTGAGCGAAACCGGAATCTTTTTATTGGTAAAGAAGTCAGATACTTTTATTTCCCTGCCGCCCATTCCCAGCGGGGCATAACGCTCTCCCGGTAGAAAAGAGCGCACGGTGACCGCATTGGATTCGATCCTGTCCGCATCCAGGAACGCCTCCCATAAGAATCCTGCGCTTGATTGGGGAACACTGTAATGAATAACCGGTTCATTCGCTCCTGCGAGAATACAACCAGGAGCAATTTCTAATTCAAAAGGCTCTTTGGTTGGAAGAGAATAGCATCCGCTGCACTGCGGATAAGTTCCCGGAAGCGGAAGGGCTGCCATCCTGGTAATAATAAGGTTCTGCTTTTCTATAAATGCATGCAGGTGCGCGGGTAAAGCAATGTGGCTGGTAGTGGTTGGATGGTGGGCAAATTGGATGATCCTGACCACAGTGTCATATTCACTCTGAGCTTGGGAATCTCGCTGCAGAACGCCCAATGCTTTTTGAAGAATGGCTTTTTGCGCTCCCCGTTCTAATTCCAGGAAGCGCTCGCGGGGGATTTCAACACGATCCGGTGTGGATAAATGGATAAGGTCAATGAAAAGGTGGGAATACTGCGTATCCAGATAATCCCAATCGTCCCGCACAATTTCAGCCAGGTGAACCAGGTTCTCCTTGACTGCCGGATTATAAGTTTCCAGGTTCGGGATCAATTCATGGCGGATGCGATTGCGGAAATAGGTCCGGTCCTGATTGCTGGTATCCTGCACAGGATTCAGGCAATGCTCCCGGCAGTACACATCAATCTCTCCCCTCCACGTATGCAGCAGGGGTCTAACCAGAGGGATTTCCGGATGAAAAGCAGTTTTTCCACAAATCTGCATCCCGGCCAATCCGCGCGTCCCGCTCCCTCTGAGCAGGTGCATCAAGATAGTCTCCACCTGGTCATCGGCAGTATGCGCTGTAAGAACCGCTTTCGCGTTGATCTGTTCTGCAACCGCGAATAGAAACTGGTAGCGGCTGTTGCGCGCAATCTCTTCGATCGATCGTTTTTCTTTTTCGGCTTTCCGCTGGATATCTTCGGATGCCTGATAGAACATCACACCGAATTCTTCAGCTGTTTTTCTAACAAATTCACAATCCCCGGCGGATTGGGAGCGCAACTGATGGTCAAAATGCGCCAGGGCAATCTTCCATCCGAGCGAATACAAAACATGGGCTAACGCCAGCGAATCCGGACCGCCCGATACACCAATCAGCAGCAGGTCAGTGGGAACAAATCCTGCTGAAGCCAAACACGCCCGGGTATCTTTTTCGATGGTCACACTGCGATTATAGCATTCCTGAAATCACTCTTAGCGGCTGCCTTTTCGACCGAACTGTCTCTCCAGAATATCCACTGATAAATGGATCATGGTCGGTCTGCCGTGCGGGCAGGTGCGCGGATTCTGGCAGGTCTCAAGCCTCCGGACCAGGGCTTCCTGTTCCTCCTTGGATAAGACCATTCCCCCTTTGATGGCAGCACCTTTACAGATAGAACGGATCAGAATCTCTTCCTTCTCTTTGGAAATCGCGGAACTGTTTTCTTCTCCCAGTTCATGCAGTGCATCGGTAATGATCTTGATTGAAAAATTGTGGCTCATGAAGATCGGGACTGCCCGTATGGAAAATGTTCCGGGCCCAAATGCATCGATTTGAAAACCGATTTCCTCAAGCTCATTTTCAACGGATAGGAACAGTTGCGCCTCCCGTGCGTTGGGTGTGAACAGGATTGGCTCCAGCAAAAGCTGTGTGTCTTTTTTCTGCTCGCGTTTATCCAGCATCCGTTCGTATAGGATGCGCTCATGTGCCGCATGCTGATCGATCAAATAGAGTCCATCCGGTCCTTCTGCCACAATGTATGTCGCACCTACCTGCCCGACCACGCGCAGCAAAGGGATATGCCCATCCAATCCCAAGGCAGGTTGAGTTCGCATATTTTCGGGTTGGGGAAATGCTTCAGTTGGGTCAGATGATTGCGAGGTTGCAAAATCCGCCTGCATAGGGATCTGAGTGGGATGATCTTCCGATCCCTGCCGGGCTGATCCCCATAGGGATTGGCTGAATGTCGGTGCCGGTGAAGATGAGAGCAGTGCCAGACGCACGGCGCGCACCAATTTACCCCCCACCGCATGCGTGTCGGCAAAACGCACCTCTGCTTTGGCCGGATGGATATTGATATCCACATCGGCTGGCGGGACTTCCAAAAAAACGACTGCGATGGGATACCTTCCTACCATGAGATAAGAATGGTAGGAATTCACCAGCGCCGATGTGAGATTCACATCCTGCACCAGGCGCCCATTAACGAAGAAATGGATATCACGCCGGTTGGAGCGGGTGATCCCGACCGGACTGCAGAAACCATAGATCCGATGATCCTGTTCATCAAATTCAATTTCCAGCATTTGGCGGGCAATTTCCAGGTCATACGCGGCGGCTAGGATCTCCCGGTGGTTGCCGTTTCCGGAAGTCTGGACCACCATGCGCCCTTCCATTTCCAGCGTAAAGCGGATGTGCGGATAAGCCAGCGCATACAAAATGACCAGATCAGCAATCCGGCCACGTTCCGTTCGCTCTGACTTCAAAAATTTCAAACGGGCTGGAACATTCGAAAATAAGTCGTGTACTTCAAACCTGCAGCCCTGCGGAAACCCTTTTCGTGAAATACTCTTTAGCTTGCCATGCTCACAAATCAATTCGCTTCCTTCCGATTCCTCTTTGGAACGGGTCTGGATGCGCAGCAGCGATACGGCCGCAATGGAAGCCAGCGCTTCTCCGCGAAAGCCTAGAGAGCGGATGCGCTGCAGATCTTCGATGGTATCGATTTTACTGGTCGCAAATCGCGTGATCGCCAGAGCGACTTCTTCCGCCGGGATCCCAATTCCGTCATCACCCACTTCGATTAATTCTTTCCCAGCGCCTTGTATGCGGATTTGAATGCTGCGGGCAGAAGCATCAATAGCATTTTCCACCAATTCTTTTACAACCGAAGCGGGGTTCTCTACCACTTCCCCTGCAGCGATCTTGTTTGTAACGGATTCGGGCAATATCTTGATCGGCAAAGCTCACCTCATAAGAGATTATATCCCAGCGCTTTCCTGTTTTTCGGTATACTTACCGGCATGCAGAATCTATTTAATATTTTATTAATTGACTTAGATAGGACCATGTATCCCGTTAATTGTGGTGTTTGGGATACGATTGGTGAAAGAATTCATATTTTTATTAAAAATAAATTAGGGCTGTCTGACGAAGCAGCGTTGAACTTGCGCATGCGGTTGCGCGAGCAATACAAAACAACCATGCAGGGTTTGCATGTTGAATTTGGAATTGATGAACAGGAATATCTCCAATTTGTGCATGATATCCAGCTGACCTCCCTCGTCCCACCCAATCCTGACCTCCCGGCGCTGCTTGCAGCAATCCCGCAAAAGAAATATATCTTCACGAATTCAACACGCTATCATGCCGGCCGTATTCTACATCATCTGAATGTCCACGATTACTTCGAGGATATCATTGACGTCAGCATGATCAACCCATATACCAAGTTCGAACGCGCAGCCTTCCCCATCGCCCTGCGCCTGATCGGGAATCCACCACCCGGGGAATGTGTCATGGTCGATGACGAAGAGGAAATCATTGAGCGCGCCCTTGAGGAGGGTTTACAGGGAATCCTGGTCAATCAAAACCCCCAACAAAATGGCCATAACCATGTTCAAATCCCATCCATCAACCATTTGGACCGCGCCCTTTTGCAATTATCAGAGAAATATTCAAGTTCTCACCAGAACGAAATCTGAGCATACAATAGAGGTTTGGAAGAAACTGGAGAAATTACACCATGAATAAATACTTGAAAACCATCATCATTTTCTTTGTGATTTTGACCGGTTTGACCGCCGCGTTCTATGGCGGTATGTGGGTGGGAAGCGGTTTGGGTGTTAATGAAGAACAGACCAACTATCTCACCAGTTCCGATCCTGAATTGGGCACACTTTTTACGCCTTTCTTCCAGGTTTGGGATATCATCCATGAACAATATATCGACCAGCCGGTTGACGATGTGAAATTAATGCAGAGCGCGATCGGTGGATTGATGAGCGGTCTAGGAGATGAGCATTCCTCTTACATGGATCCTTCAACATACCAGCAAATCAACGCCCCCATGCAGGGCGGTTATACCGGGATCGGCGCCTGGGTTGATACTTCAGGTGAAGCGCTTGTGATCATTGCTCCCATGCCCAATTCTCCCGCCGAAGCAGCCGGGATTAGATCTGGTGATACGGTCGTTGCGATCGATGGCGAGGATGTTACCGGAATTGACCCGAGCATCGTCCTGCAGAGCATTCTGGGACCTGCCGATACGGTGGTGACACTCACGGTTGTTCGCGAAGGGCTCGACGAACCACTGGAGATCTCCATAACACGCGCAGTGATCGAGATTCCTGTGATCGAATATACTATGCTGGAGAATAATATTGCTTATATCTACCTATCGCAATTCAGCATCAACTCCGGTGAGGAGGTACGCAATGCACTTACAGAATTACTGGCGCAGAATCCGGTTGGCGTGATCCTCGACTTGCGCGATAATACCGGTGGTTATCTGGATGCCGCATTTGATGTTATCTCTGCCTTCATTGAAGAAGGCCCGATCATGATCGAAGAATCGGGGGATGGGGTAACCCAAACCTATTCTGCTTACGGGAATGCCATCGCTCCAGATATTCCTCTAGTCGTTCTTGTTAATGGCGGTTCTGCCTCTGCATCCGAGATCACAGCCGGTGCCATCCAGGACCGCGGCAGAGGAACCCTGGTCGGTACAACCACCTACGGGAAAGGTTCAGTGCAGAATTGGATCGAACTCGAAGGGGATAACGGTGCCATTCGGGTTACCATTGCGCGCTGGCTGACCCCTAATGGCACGCAGATCAATAAAGTTGGGTTAACACCCGATGTGATTGTTGATTATACCCAGGAACAGTATGATGCCGGGATCGATCCGCAGCTGGATAAAGCGGTTGAGATCCTGCTGGGTGTCCAGGACAATACAATTTAACCCTTTTTTATATTACCGTTTATGCAAGAGAAGGTAAGGCAGACCAATAAAACTGGACATTACTTTCTCTTTTTTCAATCGAGTCATCTTGTACCTGTTGTGATAATCCAGCGACCGGTTCAGGGTCTGCTGCGGCAATTTCGAAAGGAACCTTTTTTAACGATAAAAATCAGCCCGCCCATTTCAGCCAGTAAATCATTAGAGAAACAGGCAGCCGTTGATGTACTGTGTTCTCAAACGTTCCAAACCATGCAGAACATTCTTTCCTAATTGAAGAAAAAGGGGGAAATTTCATTCTGCACCGATTTGCCCTGACAAGTCTCTTTCTGAAAGAAAAAATCCCTGACCTTTCATTCGTGAATAGGCATGGATGAAAATAAATAGGTAGAAAAAGTACGCAGATTTCTTTTTACCCGTAAAGACAGATCGAATACATTTTTGCAATCTTCGTTTATGTCAATCTTCGTTTAGTCAATCTTCGTCAATCTTCGTTTAATGTTGGGAAAACTTCAAAAGTGGACACATAAAAACTTTAAAAGTGAACTGTGAAGATTTCCGAACCTGGACGAAACTTCAAAAGTGAACTGACTTATCA
>LDZU01003534.1_pt1 | contig 48808 bp, 46 predicted proteins | sample 615531 | NCBI WGS metagenome assembly LDZU01 (sample SAMN03408293, study PRJNA278302) | terrestrial metagenome | isolation source: oil reservoir sample SB2 | place: USA: Alaska, North Slope, Schrader Bluff formation | collected 2011-09 | reverse complement strand
GGGGAGAGGGGAGAAGGAGAGAGGGCCAGGGAGCGGGAGGCGGCCGGACCGGCCCCCGGAAGGTGGCGGCTGAGGAGGGGACGGCCCTCTTTTGCGGAAAGAGCGGCGGAGTCTATTGGTTCTGCCATCCCGAGGTCGAAAGGCGGGGAGCAGAGGCCGCCGGTCGAGATCGATTATAAAAAAGAGCCTATGCCCCGGCCCTCAGAGGATCCCCTTCTCCCCCAGGGCCGACAACACCCTCGCCGCGGTCCGCCTCCATCCGGCCGAGGCGGTCGTCGAGGGCGGAAGGGCCGGTGGGCTCCGACCGCGCCCGGCGCCCCCAGCACTCCCCGCCCCCCTCCCGGCGGGATCCGTCCAGGGCGGGGTCCGTCCACAGCAGGAGCCGTCCACGGTGCCGGAGGTGCCCGCCGATCCTCCGGGCGGAGTCGAAGGTGGGGGGGGGCGTTGAAGCGGTCAGAGGCTGCCCTTCTCCCCCAGGGCCGACAACACCCTCGCCGCGGTCCCGCCTCCATCCGGTCGAGGCGGACGTCGAGGGCGGAAAGGCCGGTGGGCTCCCCAGAAGGCGGCGGCGAAGGAAGGCGGAGCCCCCCTCTTCCTCGAGGCCGAGGCACAAATGCGCCCGATCCCGAAGCTCGGCGGTCGGAGTCGGTGCTATCTTGGCGCGGCGACTCATCAAGGGGTGATGGCGGGGATCATCTTGATCGAGATCAGTTGAAGATGCAAACCCCTCCGACCGACATCCTGACATGCGAGGAGCGCATAAAAATGAGATGTATATGAAACGAGTCGATATCATCGCCTCTGGAGACGTCCAGAAGGTCGGATTTCGGGACGTGGTCCAGAAGATCGGCCGGGACCTGGGCCTCTCTGGCACCGTCGAGAACCGGGAGCCATACGACGTCAGGATCGTGGCCGAGGGAGAGGAAGACGGCCTGAAGGAGTTCATCGAGGCGCTCAAAATAAAGAGGGGTCCGATCCATGTACGGGAATTAGAGGTCAGCTGGTCAGAGGCCACAGGCGAGTTCCCCTACTTCAAGATCCTGAGGGGAGACTGGCAGGAGGAGCTGGGCGAGAGATTCGACGTGGCGGTAGGACTGCTCTACAGAAGCATAGAGATCGGCGAGGAGAACCTGGCGCTTGGTAGGGAGAACCTGGCCCTTGGCAAGGAGAACCTGGCAGTCAGCAAGGAGAACCTAGCCATAGGAAAGAAGATGTTGGAGAAGCAGGACACAATGATCGAGAGACAGGACGAAACGATCGGAGAGATCCGCGGAATGAGATCTGACTTTCAGGACCATATGGAGAAGCGATTTACGAAGATCGAAGGAGAGATCGCAGAGATCAAGGCCGCCATCGCAGATATTAAGGGCAATGCTTAGCTTGAGCTCGACGGTCGGAGTCGGCGCCATCCCCGCGGGCAGAGGGGTATCCATGGGCAAGCCGGGAGCCCAGGGGGGGGAAATCGTGAGCGCCCCCATGAGATCGGTTTCGATCCCGGGCCGCAGTCACGGAGGAAGGGTTGGTCGCCGGGCGAAAGCTCGGCCAGCGTCAGAGGGCCCCCGCCACCACCAACAACAGTCCGGGACCCACCAATCGAAAGAAGACCAAGCCCCGCATTGATCCAGATCAGAAGAAAATAGCCCTCGGGATATCCGTCGGCTCCGCCCCCGCCCCCCTCCCGGCGGGATCCGTCCACAGCAGGATCCGTCCACGGTGCCGGAGGTGCCCTCCGATCCTTCGGGCGGAGTCGAAGGTGGGGGGGGGCGTTGAAGCGGTCAGAGGCTGCCCTTCTCCCCCAGGGCCGACAACACTCTCGCCGCGGTCCCGCCTCTATCCGGCGGAGGCGGACGTCGAGGGCGGCGCGGTCGGGCCGGCTCCTCGTAGGGCGCCGCCGGGTGGGCGGGCCTCAGGCGCGCTGACTCGACGGCAATACTCTTCAAAGGTGATGCCCTGATCCTTGTTTTTGAGAAGATATTCGTATTCCTCATCCACGCAGGCCGCCTCACTCCGATCAACTTCGCCCTGAACCTTCTTAACCTCGACGGCACCCATTTTCATAACCACCGTTCTTATCATTCTTATTTAAGTCGATTTGATATATACGTTCATCGGCGACATCCATTCATCGGTAATCGGTGTCGCCAGACCTGGAGAATGCATTGGTTACGTATATCGTTCTTTCGGCCTCCTCAACGAAATAATACCGCAGCCTATGCCGAAATACCGCAGCCTATGCCTCCCCACTCGGAGCCGGTACATTGGAGGAGACCGAAAACCTCTCAGCTTCTTGATATCGACAAGGGGCCTTGATCGATAAGGATTCTTCTTCAACTCCTCGATTCCCGATCCGATCTTCTTTATATCATCTTCGCCAAGCTCATCCAGGTATTTTTGGGCCCTCGGCAATATGATAAGTGTATATGTCATCCTGCTACGGTCTCCCTCTACGGTGGCTCTCTTTTGCAGTATAGCTCTCCATTATCTTGAAGATAACGACGGCAGAACCGGTGCTAGTCAACCTGCTTCGGGAGGATGACGGTTAAAGTAGATGGTGCCTGACGAGGCCAGACCTTCAACGATAGGTCCGATTCGCCTCAAAAAGACGCGTCGAGGGCGGGGCGGCCGGTGGGCTCCGACCGCGCCCGGTGGCGGGATTGCTGGGCGCAGCCGCCCCCACCCCGCTCACGGCCGGCGCCCCCGATCCATCACCAGAATTTATAAATCGACGGACAACCCCTCTTCTGGATGAGATGAAACTCAAAGCCAGGATTAATGGAGAAAAGGTCCACGACGTCGGCTATCGGGTCTTCCTCCTCGACCTCGCCCTGGAGCTGGGGATCGAGAGGTTTGCCGCCTACAACAGAATCGATGGAGGGTTGGAGGTGGTATCCGTCATGGCGGAGGGGGACGACGACCAGATCGCAGCGCTGCGAGAGCTGGTCGCCTCGAAGAGGCCAAAAGACGCCAGGGTATCCGATGTTGCAATCGAAGACTACGACGGCAGGATCGTCTCCACGACGGACTATTCCCAGTCGCTCATGATCCAGATCATCAGCGATGGCCTCCTCGCCCTCCAGCGGATCGAACGCGGCAAGGCGATTATGATCTAAAGTCGAAGGCGAAGCCCATAGAAGTTCTATTTTATCCGGAACAGATCAGAGCCGATCTGCTATCAGAAGGGGCTGAAAAAGGTGGAAGAGCTCCGACCGACATCCTGACATGGAAGGCGAGCGTTACGGGAGATGGACATGAAGCGAGTCGAGATCATCGCCTCCGGACGCGTCCAAAAGGTCGGCTTCCGGGACCTGGTCGAAAAGATCGCCCAGGACCTCGAGCTCTCCGGCACCGTCGAGAACCGGGAGCCCTACGACGTCGCCATCGTCGCCGAAGGAGAAGAGGAAGCTCTCGAAGAGTTTGTGAGGGCTCTCATGATACGGGACCGCTTGATCCAGGTCCGCAAATTAGAGGTCAGCTGGGCAGAGGCCACGGGCGAGTTTCCTTACTTCAAGATCGTGAGAGGAGAATGGCACGAGGAGCTGGGAGAGAGCCTGGACGTGGCGATTAAGCTTCTGCAAAGGAGCATTGAGGTGCACGAGGAGTATCTGGCCGAAGCGAGAGAGATCCTCGATGGGCGAGGGCCGAACGAATAGCATGCACCACAGCTTGCGATGAGGGGGCCAGCACTTCTCGGGACCTGACGAAGAGCGCCCATGCCAGCCGTTCTTCTCTCCGATAAGTTGAACAGAACGTTCCAGAACTCTTATATCGAATCGGCGCCCCTTAGTATCTTGATGAGCGTAATCGCATCTGAAGAGGTCGATCCTATAATTCGCAGGTCCTTGCAGAGGGAGATCGGACTCCTGGAGATGAAAAAAAGGCTAACAGATGCCGAGATCAAAGATTTTGAGAGAAAATACGGGATGGATTCGAACGAGTTTCTGAGGGCATTTGAAGATGGTGAGCTCGGTGATGCTCAAGATTGCTTTGAATGGTGGGGACTGCTCAGAGGGCGGACTGCTATCGAAGATGAGCTGAGGAAGGCAAAAATGGTGTTATAAAATGGGAGTGGTGTAGCATGGGTGAGAGCGTTACGGTGGAGATTGATAAAGCCACTTACCAGGAATTTGAACAGCTGGCGAGATCTCGAGGAACAAAGCTCGAAGAGACCCTGACGGAGGCCATACAAGCTTACCTCGAGCAGAAAAAAGCGTATATGAAGGATCCTTTCTTTCAAATAGGAAAAGCCGGTCGTTCGGGCTTAGGGGACCTGGCGGAAGCCCACGATAAGTATCTCTATGAATGCGATAATGAGGGATAATGTCCAAAGGCATCTTCATCGATACTGGAGCGTTCTTGGCCCTTGAGGATGAATCGGATAACCATCACGAAGATGCATGGAGATGAACATTTCGGTGCCAAGGAGAAGCGGGAGTAGGTGCGCATTCCTCCCCCGACTGAAGTCGGGGGCATCCTGCTGAAATTTTCGTGAAACTGAAGTGCTGATCTAGTACCCTTGTCCAATCGGCTAGCTTGCAGCGCGTCGAGCCCTGCTACAACGAACAGTCCGGTCTTCTCTCGCCCCCTCTCCTGCCCATCTTCAAGAACCCGGGGCGACCTCCTCCACCGCGATCCCCGCATACAACCCGATCCCGAAGGGATCGGGCGCACACCTCGCAAGTGGCGCCTACAAAATAGAGTCCGAACGACTCAGAGCACAGTCACGCTCTTCGCCAGATTCCGGGGCTTGTCGGGATCGAGGTTCTTCTGAACCGCCAGCTCGTAAGCCAGAACCTGCATCGGTATCGCCTGGATCACCGGGTTCAGATCCTCGCAGTCGGGAACCTTGATCCAGCGGTCGAATACGGGATTGTCCCAATCGGAAACGCCGATCACAAACCCGCCCCTCGCCTTTACCTCCTGGGCGTTGGATACGATCCTATCCCCATTCTCCTTGGACACGAAAACGAATACCGGCGTCCCCTCCTCAATCAAAGCCAGTGGCCCGTGCTTCAGCTCGCCGCCGGCAAAGGCCTCGGTGTGGATGTACGACACCTCCTTCACCTTGAGGGCAGCCTCGAGAGCCGTGGTGTACTGCAGTCCCCTACCTATCATGTAGATGTGATCCTGGGACGAGAGATCTCCAGCGAGAGCCTTCAACCGATCCCTCATCGACCTTGATGTCAAGTTGTAGATGTCCAAGTAAAGGTCCTTGACCTTCTGAAGGCATGACTCATGATCACCATTGAGGGCGCAAGCCAAAAGCGCCATCATAACCACCTGAGACGTGTAGGTCTTGGTGGATAAGACGCATATCTCAGGCCCCGAGTTCATGAGCAGAAGCTCGTCCCCCTCCCGCGATAGGGACGAACCCATGACGTTTGTTATGGAGACGATCCTGCTGCCCCGCCTCTTTGCGGCCCGAACGGCTTCGAGGACGTCAGCGGTCTCACCTGACTGAGAGACGGCGAATACGAGGGTCTTTTTGGTGAGGAAGTGCTCGTAATTCTCAAACTCAGAAGCCAAAACCACGTTCACGTGCAGGTTCGCCACCTTCGAGAATAGGTAGCTGCCCGTCAAACATGCATGATAGCTCGACCCACAGGCGATGAAGAATACACCATATCCAGACCTGATCATCCCAGCGATCCTGTCGACGACTGCCATATCCTGAACGCACGCCCTCTGTATCGTCTCGGCCTGCTCGGAGATCTCTTTGAGCATGAAATGCTCGAAGTTCCCCTTCTTCGCCTCCTCGAGATCCCATTCAACGGTGCTCACAGGCCGCTTCACCTCTCCAGAGTCGAGGTTATAGAACCTGATATCCCCCTTCTCAGCCACCACGAAATCGTTGTTCTCGAGGTAGACGACATCCTTGGTCCAGTCCATGATCGGAGCGACGTCGGAGGCGAAGAACGTCCCGATCTCAGAGATCCCCACCACCAGGGGCGAGTCCTTCCGGACGGCGACGATCTTCTCCTCGCCCTCGCAGATGGCCAGGACCGCATAACTTCCCCGAAGCTGCTTGAAGGCCTTGGTGCAGGCGTCCTCAAACGAAGACCCGTTCACCGACGACGCCGTTCCTGGCAAGGGGCCGCTTTTTGATAGCCATTCCTCGATCAGATGGGCTATCACCTCAGAATCGGTGTCGCTTGAGAACCGATGCCCCCTTTCGACCAGCTTTGTTTTGAGCTCTAAATAGTTCTCGATGATACCGTTATGAATTATGGCCACCTTATTTTTGCAGTCGGTGTGGGGATGAGAGTTCTTGGCGGTTACTCGCCCGTGAGTCGCCCACCTGGTATGACCTATCCCCAGATTGCCGCCCAACTCTTCGAGGCTCAGCCTCGTCTTCAGATCGTCTATCCTTCCTACATCCTTCCTTATCTCTAGCTGGCTCGATCCCGTCACGATCCCCACAGAATCGTACCCCCTGTACTCGAGGTTCTTGAGCCCCCGACACAGTATAGGTGATGCTTTCTCGGACCCTACATATCCGAATATTCCGCACATCTCCTACTTCCTCCCAAAAAATCTGGATCTAAATATAAGCATTAACATATATCTAATAGCTCCTCGACCTCGCCCGCCGGGCCTCCTATCATCGTCATCAAATCAGCTCGGAGGCGGACTTTATAACTAGAAAAACCTCCGAATCGCCCAATCAGGGACGTTGGCATATTTTTGAACAATATTTATGAAAAGCTCCTCTTGTTGGTGCCGATCCATCCCGTAACGGTCTTCAAGTTCGTATTTATCCATATCAAGAGCCATCAGCCGGATCTGGGCCTGGGCCATCTTGAAATCGTCCTTCAAAGAGGTGATAATATTGATGTAAAACCCGGTGTTCCGGGGTTTCTCAGATGATAGGTTCTTTACTAGGCCGCATTCGGTGCAATAGGGGTGGGGCTTCAGCCCGCATTCGCGCCCCTGATAGTAATGAGGCATCCACACCTTCTCTTTACTGCCACAGCTGACGTGTTCACATTCGTTTCTCAAAGTCTCCCACCTGGCGCGATTTGTTAATAAGAACTAAACCTTAAGGTTTGCACAGTTTTTAAAGACATTATTCTATTTATATTGGCCGGTCTATCGTGAGTGTGATGTATATCGCATTCAATCCTTCTGAGACCGTATCGACTGTGGGCTCAAGTAATTTTGCTGGGTTGCTGGAAGAAAAGTTTCATGAATTTAAAATTATCGACATCTTTCGACCTCACCAGGCTCAAAAAAGATCCTTGAAAGTAGGATCTAAAAAGGGGGATCCGATCTACTCGAAACTGCTGATTGGGACCGTTCTCAGATAGGTGGTGAAGCCACCGACGCGATCGATCAAGTACAGAACGATATGCCTGAGGGATAGGTCCACCCCGATCCGCCTTTCTTGGATTGGATAGTCTTTCCGAATTTCGGCGCCGTCGGAGGTCTCCACCACCACGGCAACTTTTAGCGTTAAATCCCACAATCCGCTCTTGAGAGGTGTGACGTCCCACGCCCACTGCGATATCCCTTCCGTCACCTCAGAATTCTCATCGTCGTCGAGAGGCAGGATCAGGAAGTTATCGCCTTCCAAGTCGGCGATTATTGATGCTTTAATTTGGGCAACCTCGGTCTCGGACACACCGTGCCCTCTGATACCTTCAGCCAGCTCTCTTTGGACATCCTTTGCGACGGCAGCCTCAACCTTCTGAGAGACGCCGACGGTCATCTCCTTCGGCGAGTAGAAAGCAATCGTTCCTAGATCCAGCCGTTCAAGCTCCATGTCCGCCATCTCTGAGATGTTCATCTCCTTCAACTCTTCAAGAGGAGCGGCAATCTCTTTGTCGCTGGTCGTCTCACCGAGAGACTTGAGGTACTCATAAATCTTCCAACCACCGGAGTTGCTCTTCGACATAGATGAGTCCTCAGTATATACGAAGCCCTCATCAGATGTATCATTTATAGCAGCTTCAGCGACCGTCTCTTCGAGAGAGGCATCTGCTTCAACAGCCAAAGCCGTCTCTTCTGGCGTGTCGCTGGGTCGCTCATCGATCTGTTCCGTCCCGATACCATCCCGTTCCAACAGATCTTCGACTCTAGCAACCAAGACGGGTTCGCTGACGGAATCTTCGGCGAGAACCCCCGATTCTTCTCCAGAAGAGAGCCCTTCATCGACGGCTACGGGTTCGATAGCATTTTGAGAAGAGTTTTGAGGCAACAGTAGATCCTTGCCGGAGGCGTTGAATTGTCCAGTCCCTTCGTATTCGACATCTACAAAATCCTCTTCATAGATGGTCTCATTGGTTTTTTCGCCATCTATCGGTTCAAACGGCACCTCTTCGCGATCAAGTGTTAGATATTCTATCTCCGAACCCTCCACCACCTGAACCTCTTCGGTCATCGGTTCTGCAGGATCGGTCCCGTTGCGTGATTTGGCGGTTATGGTCGCGTTAATCGATCCAATAACCATATCCTCGTCGCTGACCTCCCAACGCGGTTCATTTATGGCGATGCCGTCTTCGGTCCCGTTTTCGGTCTCGCCACCAATCGCCATCGCTCCCTCAGTCTCCGAAACCAGCTCGGTCCTGCTCTCCTCATCGGACGGCGGCTCGAGGGGTTCAGCGGACGGTCCTCCCATTATATCTATGAGATCCATCTCCGGACCATTCGAGATGGGCTCGTCGTTATACTTGTTGTTCTGCATCTCGTTATCTTTGAACATATTTTCGTCGGAATTTATGAGCTCAAAGCCACGATAATTATCATGGATCAGGTTTTCAGAGACGAAATTTCCCTCAGAAGATTCAAGGACAATGGCAGACCACCGGTTACCCACGATGCGGTTGTCATAGAGGGCGTTATTTTCAGAATTTTTGAGGTAAATGCCGCGCCAGCTGTCGCGCACCTCGTTCTCCTTCAATATGTTCCCAGCAGAAGATAGGAGGTAGATACCGGTCCAGCTGTCGCGCACCTCGTTCTCGACGATCGTGTTGTTCCTGGAAGCTACATAGATCCCGGTCCTCGCGTTTGTCACCACGAAACCTCGGACCGTGACCTCATCAGCGTTTGACGTGATCCCGTCTCCGTCCCCGCCCGCGTCTATCTCCGGCATTCCGTCTGTATCCTCGCCTTTGAGGGTGAGCCGCTTGTCGATGTTCAGGTTCTCGTGATAAACTCCGCTTTTGACTAGGATGGTGTCTCCCTCGTTTGAGGCGTCTATCGCCGACTGGATGCTCTCCCCAGGGCCGACTGGGATCACGATCGCTGACCCTACCCCCAGAGTTGCGGTAATTACCAACGCGATCCTAATAGCAGAATCGATCAGATTATTGGACATGGACATCAACCTCAACAGAACTTACAAATCATCACCTTATCTTCTTGAGGAATTTTGCTGCCCTTGACCGTCTAGATTCGTGCCACCCCAATTTTTCAAGAGCTTCGGCAGCAACAATTCGGCATCCTGAGTAACCATCATTTAAAAGCTGGACTAGCGAGTCTACCGCCTTGGGATCCCCGATCTCGCCCAGAGACCAGGTGGCCCCCATCCGAACTGTCTGGTCTTCATCTTTCAGAGTCTTTATAAGATGGTCGACCACCCCAGCTTCTCTTATCTTTCCGAGGGATTCTGCGGCTGCGAACCTGACCTGCCAGCTCTCGTCGTCCAGAGCCCTGATGAGGGGGCCTGCGGCTCTTGTATCGCACGTATAAGCCAGACCCCAGGCAGCGCACTTCCGAACCCTCTCATTTTCGTCCTTTAAAGCTTCTATGAGGTGATCGACGGCACAGGGAGATCTGGTTTCTCCAAGGGCCCAGGCGACTGCTGCTCGAACTGACGGGTCCTCATCTGTCAGGGCCTCGACGAGGATCTCGATCTCTTTTGGATCGTTCATGACCCCAATAGACCATATTACACCGTCAGAACTCGGATCTTTGAGTTCCTGGATCCAAAATTTGACTCTTTCAGCCATCGCCGGTAAAACCTCCATTAAATATCTCGAAGACAATCGTCACTCTCAGAAATATATCGCACATCTCGACTTGTAATTCTTTTTCGCTTCACTACTATCTTCTGCAATATTCGTCCCTTGGACGCCTTGCGCCCAGTAAGCTCTGATGACAATCACGCCAGAGTATCTAAAATAGTTTTCGAAAACTATATCGCGAAAGGCACGTCTCCGCCCCAGCGAGGTGAGATGGAAAAGGCTGAATGATAAGCACCGCGTTGGGAATAGCCAATATCGAGGCGGATATCTACTAGTAAATACGTGCGAAAATCCCGTTCCCCGCACTTTATTAAGCCTTCTGTTGTTGATTAGGAGAGACTTTCTTTGCCGCTTGATCTATGTTTACGTGAAGGCTAAGATAGGTAATTTCCCGACTCCTTAATATAATATTGTCTCCGATCCGTCTCATACCGCCTTAGATTATGCATTTTTTCGTCGGTAGGGGTCAAAAGAATCTATTCGCATCCGGTCTGTGAGTTAAATCAATCCTAACCCTACACCCCCCCACACTTAACGCTGGATATGAACGCCTCCACGACCTTAAGCTCTTATCCCCCGGAATGGGCGGGAGAGAATCGAGGAGCCACCTATCCCTCCACCAGGGCCATCGCGCCCCTCGCCCTTTCAGGCCATCATCTGAGACGAAATAATTATCGGATCCTATTTTCGTCCTGCTTGCCATCTGCTCTAGTCCACTGGGATGCTGAAGTCCATGGACTCGATCATCTCCTCCACCAAAGGCGATAGCTTATCTTTCATATCTGGTCGCAGCTCCACCAGCTTGAAGAAGATCAGCATCTTATAGGACATGCTGATGTCATCGAGACTCTCTTCAATGCTTGCCATGCTGTCGCAGATCTCTTCGAGCTTCTCTGAAATCTCCTCAAGAACAACTGTTTTTGAATCCTCTTTAGCCATTATTGCCTCACCTCTGAGCTACGGTCTGCTCCAAATACGAATACGAATAACGCCAGCCCAATATATTTATAATTAAATTATTAATTAAAATTATTCAATAATTTAATATAAATAAATTATGGCAGATCTCTCTGCCACATCCCGATCAGACGACCTTCTTTCCCGCCGTCGGGCCCCACATGGCGTTGTAGACCTCCTCGACGTTCACCACCACGGCTGCCTTCGCTGGGAGCTTGTTGTTGACGGCGAGGACCCACTTCGTCATCTCGTCGAAGTACTTTCCTTCCTTATAGACGGTGGCCTTCCCCTTGATCTGGAAGGACTTCTTCGTCTCGGTGTCGTAGCATAGGATTGATATCTTGGGGTTCTCTGTGAGGTTTGCCGCGGTTTTGTAGAAGAAGTTGTCTGCGATCATGATCGTCTCGTCGTCGATGACCTTCAAAAAACCGACATAGACGACGTTTGGGGTGCCGGAGGCGTCGGCGGTGGCGATGGGGGCGGGCTTCTGCTTCTCCAGGGTTGCTCTAACATCAGCTGGCATCTTGACCATTAAGATCACCTTCCTCCAAATAGAATATCAATATATTTATTCTTTGCGTAACAGGCGGGAAGGACCGGGCGGGAAAGGGTGGGCAAGGAAAGGTGGGCTGGGAAATAGCCACCCCGGAAAAAGTAATCGGAAATGCGGGCAGATCGGTGAGGATGAAGGCCGGGGCCTCGGCCCCAGCTCCTTCCGATCAGGCGATCCTTTCCCCTGCCGAGGGGCCGGAGTTCGCCTCGTAGACCTCCTCGACCTTAAAGATCACAGCCCGCCTCATTTGAAGGTCGGCCTTACGGGCCCGGACCGACTCGGCCATCTCCTCGAAGGTCGGCCCCTCGTCCGCGAAGGTCACCGTCCCCTTGATCTGGTAGGATCTCCTCGGGTCCTTCGTCCAGCAGACGACGGACGCCCTGGGGTTCTCCGCCAGGTTCGCTGCAGTCTTGTTGAAGAAGTTGTTCGCGAATACCAGGGTCTCGTCGTCTTTTATCTTCAGGATCCCCATGAAGACGACGTTCGGCTTTCCGTCGGATGAGGCGGTCGCGAAGGGGATGGGCCACTGCTTCTCCAGGGTCTCTCTCACCTCGGGGGGCATATTCACCATATCATCATCACCACCAGCTAGACGGCCTTCAGTTTATTTATTCCTTGTTCCCAGGGCACACTTTATGAAATGGTGGGGAAACTCTCGATAGGAGGCCGCATGGAAGTGGTTGTAGGAGGCGACCAGGTTCCCCTCGACGATCCCGTCCATGCCCCTCTCGATCCCCGTACCCCGACGGAGCCGGATCGCGTACTCGACCTCGGCGTCATCGTCAAGGACCAGCTCTGAGTGGTGGAACTCGTGGCCGAGGAAGGCGGCGCCCCGGGGGCCCATGGAGCAGTCGCGAAGAAACTCCCCCTCGGTATAGCTGACTATCCTCCGTCCCCCCATTCTGGTCTTCGCCGGGACGAGGCCGACGGCCGGGCGGGACTCGCCGTCCCAATCGATCTCCTCGCATAGGTACATCAGGCCTCCGCACTCGCCGAATATGGGGATATCTTCCTCATGAGCCTTCTTTATTGAGGCGATCATCGATCTGTTCACCGACAGCTCTTCGGCGTAAAGCTCTGGGTACCCTCCGCCGATGTAGAGACCGTCGATCTCCGGGAGGGCTGGATCGTGGATCGGGCTCACCGGCACCACTTCAGCCCCAGAGAGCTCTATAAGCTCGACATTATCCCGGTAATAGAAGTTGAAGGCCTCGTCCAGGGCGATGCCGATCCTTACCCCATCCCCAAAGCTGCTCGGCCGGTAAAGGTCCGGCTCCAGAGGCTGGAGGGGCTCGGCCTCGGCGGCGATCTCGAGGATCCGATCGATGTCCAGCCCCTCCTCCACCACCTTTCTGATCTCGTCGAGCCTCTCCGCAAAGCCGGTGTGCTTCCTCTCCCCCTCGAGCATAGGGATGAGCCCCAGGTGGCGCATCGATAGATGCATCGACTCGTCTCGAGGGATCACCCCCACGACCTCGATTCCGGCATGATCTCGAATCGCCGAGATCGCCTTCTCGGCGTGCCGCTCGCTCCCTACCTTGTTGAGGATGACGCCCTTTATATCGACGTTCGGGTCGAAGTCGATGTAGCCTTTCACCAGAGCCGCAGCGCTCCTGGTAATGCTTCTTGCGTCCACCACCAGGATCACCGGCGACCTCAGCATCTTGGCTATCTGGGCGGTGGACCCCCGGTCGCCGTCGTACCCCTCGTAGAGCCCCCGTACCCCCTCGATGACGGCGACCTCAGCCCCATCGGAGGCGTGGGCGTAGATCTCTCGGATCGTCTTCTCCGGCATCAGATGGCCGTCGAGGTTCCGGCACCATCTGCCTGTGATCCCGGTGTGGTAGCTGGGGTCGATATAGTCGAGAGCCACCTTGAAGGACTGGACCGCAAGGCCCCTTCCCCGGAGGGCCGAGAGGAGCCCCGCCACGATCGTCGTCTTGCCGCTGGAGCTTCGATCCCCGGCGAAGAGAATTCTTGGAAGGTCTCTGCTCATAGGAGGGACAGCTCCCGTAGCCGATCGTCGTCGATGGGGTTGGGGTGCCTCGGCATCGAGTCCCCATAGACGTGCTCTGCCAGTTTTCGATAGATATCGGCTATATCCGACTCAGGCGCCCCCTCGATCACCGATACACCCTTCCTCTCACACCTCTGTACGATGGGGTCTTTCGGGATGAAGGCGACCATCTCGCTTCCCAGCTCCCGGGCGAACTTCCCCACGATCTCTCTCTCGCCTGAGGCCTCTCGGGAGTTGCAGATGACCCCCGCAAGGGGCGTGTTCAGCCTCTTCAATCCCCGGCAGATGTTGTTTGCGGCGTAGATGGGCATGTACTCTCCAGATGTTATGATATAGGCCTGGGTCACGAGCCCCTTTCGTATGGGGGCGGAGAAGCCGCCGCAGACGATGTCTCCAGGCACGTCGTAGAGGGTTAGGTCCGTCTCGTCGAGGACCTTTGAGACCTTCTTCAGAAACTCTATGGCGACGATGATTCCCCGTCCTGCGCAACCGACCCCGGGCTCGGGTCCCCCGACCTCGATGCACTTGACGCCCCCGTACCCCTCAAAGACGACGTCTTCCTCGGCTATCTCGCCGCCCGCCCTGATCAGATCCATCATCGTCGGGATCCTCCTTCCGACGAGGGTTATAGTCGAGTCGCTCTTGGGATCGCATCCCACCATCAGAACCCGGCGACCTTTCTCGGCGCAGGCCGCCGCGATGTTGGAGGCGGTGCAGGACTTCCCGATCCCCCCCTTGCCGTATATCGCAACATGCTTAACCTGGGACATGTTCTATCTCCAGAACGCTCAAAGCCACTCCATGGGATATACAAGTTATCCAAGTTGGTGTTACTGACACGGGGAGTCCGGAGAAGATGAGATCGAATTTCAGGGGCAGAACTTCGGAGGTCGAAGCCGGGAAGGGAGTGAAGAAGAAGGCGGTCGGCATTCTGGTGGTCCTGGGCCTTTTGACGATGACCATGGGGGCCTCTGCCCAGGTGCCTGCGGCTTTGGTCCGGGGGGCGTTTTCCGACGGAAACGGAAGCTGGAACGCCGAGAGCTTCGGCTGGTTCTACTACGACCTAGACGAGGGAACCGGTGGCGAGAGGCTCACCATTGAGGCAGAAGGACGAGTGGTAAAAGAGGGGCACCTCGTATACTCGAGCGAAGTCTGGAACGATGAGTTCGACTTTGGGGAGTGGGGTTTCTACGAGGCGGTGGCCTTCCTGGGGAAGCGATATTTGGCGGGCTACCCAGAGAGCAAACTCACCGACGCCGTATCCGCCCTGGAGGAGGGGGAGCTGAGGGAGATTCTCATCGACTTCTACGGGATCCAGACCGCCACCACAGACGATCCCCTCCTTCTCGCTGATGGCTACCGGCTTGAGGTGGCTGGAGCCTCCTCCGACGGAAGAAAGGTTAACCTGATTTGCAAGAAGAACGGCATCGAGGTGGACCGGGCTGTGGTGAGGCTCGGCGATACCTATGTCTACGAGGTGGGCGACGACGATCTTCCCGTGATCTTGGCCCATGTCAGCGCGGCGATGCAGGGAGTCGAGAAGGCGATCGTCGACTTCGACGGCGTATTTCAGGTTCGAGATCTCCCCACCCTCAAGCTTGAGGAGGGCGACCTGATTGAACTTATGGAGGTGGCGACGCTCTCAGAGAGAAGGATCGTGCTTGAGAACAGCAAAGATCTGGTCCTTCGAAGGGACAACACCATAAGCCTGGTCGGAAATCTTATGCTGAGGGTGAGGAATACTCCCCACTTGATCTACTATCCCCAGGGGGCCATCACCGACTATGGCGTCCAGGAGATCAGGGGGCCGGTCTACGGTGAAAGCTCACAAGTGCCGATTAGCACTGCTGCTGGTGAATTTGTGGGATATGCTCAAGCTCGATGGAACGACGAGAATTTCGCAGGTTTTTATTTTGACGATGATAAAAAGATAGGATCCGAGACGTTTATAATTCACAGGACGGACGGCAGGAATATAAAAACCATACGTAGCGATGGGAAGAGGTTGGTGGATGGCGCAGAGTACATATGTTTTGTCCATGAGGTAGATTTTGAGTTCGATCCCTGGGGACGCTATCAGGTTTTGTGCTTCCTCGGAGACGTATGGTTTGCTGGTTATGGATCTGCCTCAAATCTAGATGTAGATGATATCAGCATGCTGGAGAAAGAGCAGATAGGCCGTGTTCTCATCGACACCGACCAGAAAGACAAGGCAGTGGCGGGGGAGAGGTATCTCCTCGGGGAAGGATATACTCTCGAAATCCGCGACGTCGTAAAAGAAGACGTCGAAGAAGACAAGATATTTATTGAGTTAAGAAAGAACGGTCAATTGTTAGACTCGGCTGTGATCAAACCAAACTCCACATACATATACGAGAGAGACGTGGGCGATGTCGAAGACCTGCCGATAATCGCTCTGCATGTGGAGAGCATCTTCAGCGATGGGGACCAACAGTTTGCAATAATAGACGGACTATTCCAGGTATCTGACAGCCAATATCTATCTATCGAGCCCGGGGACGAACTCGCCAAAATGGTCGTACTGGTGATGAATCCGAACCTCGGGATATATATGGTCAATACGAAAAATATAGAACTGAAGCGCGATTCCGATGTCGATATTCTGCCGGGAATGAAGATCGCCGTTGCAGACGACGATGTCCTCAGATACTACATCTACAAAAACGAGTATGTGGTCCCCCTCCCAGAGTTGGTGGACCTGTTCGTCCCTGAGGAGCCAGTTCCCTCGGCGGGGCTCGCGAACTTCTCGATCCTCATCCGTGCAGGCGATATCAAGAGCGTAACCGCCGAGACATTAGACCCCAAGAGCCGGAGAGTGATCCTGGGCGATCTGACTGGAACGGGAGTTGGGGCCAAAGACCAGTGGCTCTACTCCTGGCAGTGGAACGCCACCGTTTCCGCCCTCAGCGATGACGGTACCGTCCTTCCTGAATCGGATGTTCAAGGGGGTGTTCTACAAATCAACAACTCCACCGATCCGGTCTCTGTGATGGTGAATTTCGATGACTCCGGATGGATCAGCCTCATCCAGGATGCTGCGGGAGAGATCTACTACGTATCTCCCACCGAGTACGAAAAGCTGGGAGCTTCCGCAAGCTATGGGGAGATGGTCTCAGATGAGGAGCTGCGAAAGAGGTACGTCAAGGTCGAGCCGGGCGAAAGCGAGATCAGATTCTTTGCGGTCGTCGACGGCAGGGCCGCTCTCACTGGGACGAGCCATAAACTCTGGTTCTCGCCCCAGGGGCTTGAACCTCACCTGGTCAGGGTCGGGGCCCCGCCCGGCCGCTACGAGGTGAGGCTGAGGGTGGAGAACGTCATGGACGCCCTCCAGGTGACAGGCTTATACTTTGAGGTCGCGGGGACCGATACCGGCGAGGCGGGGAATGAAATTACAAATGTCACCGCCAACCTCCCGTCTCAGGAGCGACAGAATGAGACCCACGAGGGGCGGAGATCAAGCCCCTCATCGGGGGCGTTAGCTGCCCTGCTGGCCCTCGGCTTCGCCGCCAGCTTCGCTGGGGGGCGGAGGCGTTAGCCACTCCCCCCGTCTTCGCCCAAGCTCCTGACGTGCCCATCGTCGCCGCCTCGACAAGGCCATAATCGATATCATTTTCGGCCACTTCAGATGGAAAACATGAATGTCTTAGGAAAAATTTATTTACATATATCTCCCTTCAAGGTTCATGAGAATCATCACCACACTTTTAGCGGCGCTGATCCTGCTGGGCATTGGAGCCGTCCCCTCTCTGACCCAATTTTATGACGGGTACGACGGCGGATATTATGACGGGTACGAGGAAGGCTACACCTGCTGGATGTGTCCCAACTGCGGCCTCGTCGTCCCGCTCGACGTTCAGGTGGATGAGAGCGCCACCGAGTACCAAACGATCTTGGGCGAGGTCATGTACCTCAACCCCTACGATCCGGAAGATCATTGCCCCTACTGCGGCACCTACGGGGCGTACTTCGTCTTGGTCCCATGCTCTGGGGATTACGAGGACGAAGAGGAGTACGGGGACCATGAGGAGTACGAAGACGGGGAATATTACGAAGATTATGAGGGAGGCGAGGAATATTCAGAGATTCAAGAAGAATACGAAGAGACCGAATATGTAGAAACGGGTGAAGAATGCGCGGATGGCGACGAGATCGCCATTAACGATACTGAAGAGATCACCGCTGCGGCGTCCACTGAAACTCCTGCCGAAGAGGCCCGAAAGATCCTGATCGTCATCCCAATAAAGGACTTCAACGACGATGAGTTTAGCGCCTCGGAGACCCTATTCCTCGACGAGGGCTTCGAGGTCGTTGTAGCATCCAAAGGAACAGAAGTGGCTCTGGGAATGGATGGGACCGCTGTCGCCGTCGACCTGGGGGTCGCCGACGCTGATCTATCTGACTACGAGGCAGTCGTCTTCATCGGCGGTCCCGGCGTCGACGATCTGGAGCTCTACGAGGAGCCGGACTACCTCAGCATTGCAAGCTCTGCCCGAGATCAGGACGTGATCGTCGGCGCCATCTGCGTCGCCCCGAAGATCTTGGCGAACGCATGGCTCCTCGGCGGCAGGAAGGCGACGGTCTTCCCCGACTCCGAGTCGATCGCCTACATAGAGTCTAAGGGCGCGACTTACACCGACGAGCAGGTGGTCAGAGACGGAAAGATCATCACCGCCTGCTGCCCTGAGGCCTCCGAGGCCTTCGCGGAGGCTGTGGTAGCGGCGGTGAAGGAAGGGCAGCCTGATCTTCTGGCCTCTAAAGAGCACGCACGATCGTGGTAGGCTCTGGTCGCCCCCCCATCATTTTTGGAGTGAGGTAAAGCTAGTTTCATAAGATAGCGGCGTTGAAAAGGTCGAGTATCATCTATCAAATGCTTCCCTAGATGTTATCGTAGCCCGAGTCTGCAAAGATATTCCACGTAACAGTATCAGGTCCTATCGAAGAGCAGAGATCGACAAAATGGTTGAGGGGGCGGACGTCAATTTCCTTCGAAACCGATTTAACCCAAGGATGCCACATATCTCGGCGACATGTCAGATTATTCCGTCAATCAGTTCTTAGAGCTCTCAAAGACTCCCAAGATCGACATCGAGGTCTGCGATGTCACCCTGAGAGACGGTGAGCAGATGCCCGGCGTCGTCTTCAGGCCCGACGAGAAGCTGGACATAGCCATCAAGCTGAACGAGGTGGGGGTCGAGATCATCGAGGCTGGCTTTCCCGTCGTCTCGGAGGCGGAGAAGAGGGCGGTTCAGGACGTCTCCAACCTCGGCCTCGACTCGAAGATCTCAGTTCTCTCCCGGTCCGTCCCAAAAGATGTGGATGCGGCCCTCGACTGCGACGTGGACATGGTGAGCGTCTTTATAGCCACCTCTGAGCTCCACCTGAAGTACAAGCTCCACATGACCTGCGACCAGGCCGTCAAATGCGCCTTTGAGACGGTGGAGTACGCCAAGGACCACGGACTCATCGTTCGGTTCTCGGCGGAGGACGCCACCCGAACCGACTTTGAGCTTCTGAAGAGGCTCTACAGAAGGGCTGAGGAGTGCGGGGCCGATTATGTCAGCATCGCCGATACAGTGGGGATCATGAACCCCAGGACCACCTATTACCTCGTCAGAGAGATCAAAAAGGAGGTCAACGTCCCGATATGCATGCACTGTCACGACGACCTGGGGATGGCCCTTGCCAATACCCTGGCGGCGGCGGAGGCCGGAGCAAAACAGCTTCACACCACCGTAAACGGGATCGGCGAGAGGAGCGGGAACACCCCCCTGGAGGAGCTGATGGTGGCCCTCAAGGTCCATTACGGCGTCGACCGGTACGACACCACCAAGCTGACCTCCCTTTCGAAGCTCGTCCAGAGCTACTCGGGGGTTATCATGCCCAAGAACAAGGCCGTCGTCGGCGAGAACGCCTTCGCCCACGAGTCGGGGATCCACGTGGCAGCGGTTCTGGAGGAGCCTCGTACATACGAGCTCTACTCCCCGGAGATGGTGGGGTCGGCGAGGAGGATAATCATCGGAAAGCACACGGGCGCTCGGGCCCTAAAGTACATCACTAAGAAGATGGGCTACGACCTCAAGAGGGATGAGATATGCCTTCTCGCCGAGAAGGTGAAGAGATGCAGCGAGTTCAAGCGCCCCATCTCCTGCGATGAGCTTCGAAAGCTGATCCACGACCTCGATATTGAGATAGTCTATCCTGACCTTTAGACTATAACCATTCCTTTAAGAAATATAAATCAATCTGGATGATATTAATACTGATGAGATAACGAGGACAATGAGCCCAAATTGCTTGCTGATTTAAGAGTCAAGTCGGGGCAGACCATCTCAAAATGGATACTTCAATTTAAATAAAGGTGCTTATTTCGGATCTAATTTATAAATTTTTTCTGGTCATTCTCTGCATTCAATTGAGGTCCCTGAAACATCTGATAGGAATTATCTATATACCTGACTAAAATTGGTGCGACCACCATCGTAAAATAGGGTGTAGAGGTTCTTCCGAGGGATCGGATTGACCGGCACCCTTTGAGGGGGAGGTGGCGCGTGTGAGGATCAGAGTATTTCTCAAGGTCTTTGGAACTCTCTTGAAGCTGCTGGGGGCGTTGATGTTCATCCCCGCCGGTGTATCTCTCGTCTACGGCGAGGTCGAGGGGGCGATAGCCTTCATAGCTCCTGCCCTTTTCACCCTCTCTCTTGGATTTGTCACTGAATTTTTGGGAGACGAGCAGGTCCTCTCCAACAAGGAGGGGTTCGCCCTCGTGGCCTTCGGATGGCTGGGTGCAGCAGCTACCGGGGCCCTCCCCTACATATTTTTGGGCCTGGGCCCCATGGACGCCCTCTTCGAGGCGATGTCCGGCTTCACCACGACGGGGGCTACAATCCTCAGCGAGGGAGGTGCCGATGGACTCTGGATCATAAACGCCACCGCCGCCAGCCAGAGCCTCGCGGCCTCCCTCGCCCAGATGGTCTTTCATAACGGTACCCTGAGTTCTTTAGCCGATTCGGCGAACCTCACGGCATCGAACATATCGACCCTAAACGAGACGATCCTCAACGCCAACCTCAACAGCAATTTCGAAGGCGGGACCAGTCTCAGCCCAAGCCTGGAAGGGACGGAAACCTACCGAGGCTTGTTGTTCTGGAGGTGCTTCACCCAGTGGCTTGGCGGCATGGGAATTATCGTCCTCTTTATAGCGATCCTGCCGAACCTCGGTGTCGCGGGACGCCAGCTCTTTAAGGCAGAGGTTCCAGGACCGACGGAGGACCTGATCAGGCCTCGGATCAAGGAGACGGCCAAGATCCTCTGGGGCGTCTACATGGTCCTCACGGCAGCTGAGTTTCTCCTTCTGATGCTGGCGAAGATGCCGGCATATGACGCCATCTGCACCACCTTTTCCACCGTCTCGACCGGCGGCTTTTCGCCAAGGGTGGAGAGCGTCGCCCACTACAACGCCCTCGACTTCAACGGCCCCCTCATCGAGGTGGTCGTGATAGTCTTCATGTTCCTCTCTGGAGCGAACTTCGCTCTCCACTATCGGACTATGTACGTTGACAGAAAGAGCCTGATCAGAGATCCCGAGTTCAAATTCTACTCCCTTCTCGTTCTCTTCGCCATCATCGTCGCCATCTTCATCGGCGGAGTTGATAATAGCTTCTCAATAGAGGAAAACGATCCTGATGGTGTCGAGCTGGCAGGCCTCCGCCTCAGAACCGCGGCTTTCCAGGTTGTCTCGATCATCACCTCCACCGGCTTTGCCACCGCCGACTACGACCTCTGGTCCACCCCGGCAAAGCTGATCCTATTTTTGCTGATGTTCACCGGTGCCTGCGCCGGGTCGACGACGGGAGGGATAAAGCTCGTCCGGATTCTTCTTACGATGAGGTACTGCCGGCGGGAGCTCTTCAAGACCCTCCACCCTAAGGCCGTAATTGTGGTGAAGCTGAAGGGGGCTCCCGTCAAAGAGGACGTGATCCACTCCATCATGATCTTCATGGCCCTTTACATCTTGATCTTCGCCACAGCCTCGGTGATCTTCGCCTCAGTATGTTCTCTTGCGGAGGAAGAGACGGCTTCGGAGGAGATAGTCTGCTTCGTATCCGGGGCTGAGGGGGGAGAGAAGATAGTCTGCTTCGGGCCTCATGGCTGGATCGAGACCGAGGAGCTCCTCGGCTCAGACCCGAGGGCCTCCAGCTACGTCGCCTGTTTTGTCCCCTATGAGAACGCCACCAGGAGGATAGAGGTGGACCGAAGGCCTCTCAACCTCTCGGAGGTCTACGAGAGGACGGAGGGTGCTTTCTGGTCCAGGTCGGGGGGCGTAGGCGAGATCGAGATGGTCAGCGCCGCCACCGCCGTCGCCTCGTCCCTGGGAAACGTCGGTCCCGCCTTCAACCGCTTCGGCCCGACGGACGACTACTCGGAGGTTCCTGGACCTGGAAAGCTTCTCCTGATCATATGCATGTGGATCGGGAGGCTTGAGATCCTAACGGTGCTGGTGCTGCTAATACCCGACTTCTGGAATAATTGAGATGAGCTTAAAAAAAGGAGTTTTGAAGGGGGACGAATTAAGTTGAAACCGGAGATGAGGGTGGTCACCCTATGCGAGAACTCGGCTGGGTTGAGACGGGATGTCCTGGCAGAGCACGGCTTTTCGGCTTATGTGGAGTTTGGCGGCATAAGGCTGATATTCGATACGGGCCAGACCACCACTTCAGTCCACAATGCTCGAGTTCTGGGGATAGACCTGGCGGGAGTCCCGATAGCTCTCAGCCACGGCCATTACGATCACACCGGGGGCCTGGCGAGCCTTCTCGAAGAGACTGGACCCGTTCCTGTCTATGCTCATCCCGACGTCTTCGATGCCAGGTACTCTCGAAGGGGCGGAGTCCTCTGGCAGAACGGAATTCCTTTCGATAGAGAGGCACTGGAGGAGATGGGCGCCGAATTCAGCCTATCTAGGAATGCGCGGGAGATATCCTCCGGCCTCTGGCTCACGGGCGAGGTCCCAAGATCGACCGATTTCGAGGGGACAGACGAGAATCAGGTCATCCTCTCTGAAAATGGCGAGATCGTGATCGATCCCCTCCTCGACGATCAGGCTCTGGTCCTGGTCCTGGCGAGGGGCCTCTTCGTCCTCTTGGGGTGTGCCCACTCGGGGATGATCAACACCCTGATCCACGCCGGGAGGGTGACGGGCGTCGACACTGTCCTGGGAGTCGCCGGCGGAACCCATCTCGGCTTTGGCGGGGAGGACAACCTCCCAAAGACGATTGAAGCCCTTCGGGCCCTCGATCTCGAGATCCTCGCCCCCTCCCATTGCACCGGCTTCGCCGCCGCCTCGACTCTTGCGGCAGAGTTTCCAGATCGGTTTATCTTAAACAACGTCGGAACGGAGATAGTGTTATGAAGACCCTCAAACTCAGAGAAGGGGATCAGGGTCTGGAATTCGGAATTTGAAGGCATCGAAATATCAGGTGGCAGAGACGTATCGGGGGCAGATTCCTCGCGCCACCACCAGGGAGACGCCGGGCCTTTTCAGCTCCTCAGCCAGGACCTCCATGATCGACTCTCTATCCTTTGGAAGGTCGATGGTCTGCAAGTCGAGAACGATCCGCTCCAGGATGGAGGTTATATCGGGGACGGGCTGGCCTCCTGTCATCGCCGCCACGCCGTTATTGAGGAGGACCACCAGGACATCTCTGTTTTTGTTTACGGCGTCGATGAGCCCCAAAAGGCCGGAGTGGGCGAGGGCGTAATCTCCGATGAGGGCGACCCCTTTCCTTCCGAAGCCGGAGGCGACCCCCACCGAGGAGCCGAGGCCGTAGACGACGTCCACCGCCTTCAGGGGCGGTCTCACCGCCCTGATGCTGCAGCCCGCATCCCCCGCCACCGGGACTCCTAAGTCTCGGACCGCCTCGTAGACTGGCCGGTAGGGGCAGTCGTCGCAGATGTTTTTGGAGGCCGGCCGGTCCAAAAACCTCTGGGGGGCGGGTCCGGGTCCCGGATCAGCGCCGGATTCGATCAGCTCCAGGGCCTTATTCAGATCCTCTGCCTCCATCCTTCCCCAGGGAAGATGGCCCGTCATCTTCCCGAAGACGTTTTTGCAGATCTGGAGCCGGGCCTCGATGAAGGGGGTGGGCTCCTCGACGACGAGAACCTTCTCGTGCCCTCGGATGAACTCCCGTATCGCGTCCCCTGGGAGGGGGTGGGAATAGCCCGCCACCAGCACGGGATATCTCTTCTCCAAATTCAGGGCCAGGCTGGCGGGCCTCCCCGAGGCTATGATCCCGAGGTCCCCTTCGCCGTCCCTCTGGAGGTTGAGGGTGGTGCTGGCGGAGGCAGATGTCAAGAGCGGCAGGACCTCGCCCCGGTACCTCTGGTGGCGCCCCTTAGCCGTCAGGTTCCAGATCGAGCGGTCGAAGGTTCCTGGTCGGCTCGCCTTCTCACTCCTTTCTTCTTTTCCCGTCTCTGCAAAGGCCGGTGAAGAACTTCCCGATCCGTCACCGAACTCAAAGGTCGTTCTGACCATCGCGGGGGATCCGATCCTCTCCGATAGATCGAAGGCCTCGGAGAGGGCCTGGCCCAGGAGGTCTGGGCTCCACGGGTCCAGAACGGGAATCTCACAGAGGGGTCCATAGTTTCTCACATCCATCTCCGCCTGGGACCCTTTGGGTCCCACGTCCTCTCCCGCCAGGACCACCAGCCCCGCCCCGATGGTGTGGGTCGGGGATATCGATAGGGGGTCGGAGAGGATGTTTACCCCCAGGTGCTTGACCAGGACGATCGATCTTCTTCCGGTGACCGAGGCACCCAGGGCCACCTCCATCGCCACCTTCTCGTTCGTCGCCATCGAGGCTTCTTCTCCCAGGGCCGGGATGGCGTCGGTTATCGGGTAACCCGGAACGTAGATTCTGAGATCTACCTTCAGGTCGGAGAGAGCCTCTCGCAATCTGTCCGCAGTCGTCGGCCCGCCTTTCACAAAACCGCCTCTTCAGACCTCGGGCCTCACCGACTCGATGGGCCTAGCGCAGAAGGGGATCGCAGCCAGAGCCCCTATCAGCCCCTGGCCGGCCAAGACTACCTCGGAGCCGGTTCTTTTCGCAGTCTCGACCGCCAGGTCGAAAGGAATCCGCTCGGTCCTGCAGAGCTGGGAATAAGGCATCAGGGTCGAGGGGTCAAAGCCCCGATAGACGGCCATCCCGGTGTTTTCAGAGACGCTGTACCGTTCCAGAAGCTCCCGGAAGTCCGAGAGCATTGAGTCGGCCTTTTCCGGAAGGGCGGCGAACTCCACCACCGTCGAAACGCAGTTCTGGGTTTTGGTGGGAACCGGGAAGAGCTGGATGAGGGCGTGGGATACGTATCTCGCCTCGGGCCTGTCCACCGCAAGGGAGATGTTGTGGACGAGGGACCATGTAGCCCCTTCCGTCTTGGAGTCGGTGTCGTCGACGCCGATGATGATCCGCTCCCTCCGGGGAAGGACGATAGTCCCTCTTCCCACCTTCCCGCCACCCGACTCGGAGACGGTGCAGCGAAGGACGTCCCCTGCCCTCGATCGCGAGACGGTGGCCCCGACCCCGCCGCCGCCGAGGCCCGCGTAGGTTATCTCCACCTCGTCGCCGTTGACCAGTACCGACTCAAAGCCCGCCGACCTTTTGGAGGAGGCGAGGTCGAGTTCCGCTTTCCCGGCCCTCACCAGGTATCGGAACCACTCTCCCAGAGATCGGGAGCTGATGACGAGGGGTCCCTTCGAATAATGGTACAGAGACCAGGCCCCGCCTCCATAGCAGGATGACCGCTCAAGAATCTCCACCGTCTCGCCGCCGGGGCTCGTGACGGCATGAATCTGTCTGTAGACCACGGCGTAGGGATCGTCAAGACTTAGCACCATAGAACACCTCGAACGAATGTAGATAATCTTGAATCACGACATCGCTATATATCAGATTTCCCGGATTTGGGGGCCTCCTCGCCCTCTTTCGGCTTCATGTATTCCCGAAGGACGACGGTGGCGTAAGATCCCGCTGGAAGCTCGAACTTAATCAGGGCGGAGCCCGCCTCCTCTATCTCCACGACGGGGTCGACCCTGATGAGGGCGGGCCTTCTGGTGCCCGGCGATCCCAGTTCCGGGTTCGCATCCACCCGAAAGTCGGAGAGGAAGACCCCCTCCTCCCCCAGGACCGACCTCTCGATCTCGCCTGGGACTCCTTTCGCAAACTCTGACCGATGCCCAAATAGGGGCAGGGTCACAAAGGCCCTTCCCCTCTCCGCCAGCCTGTTGACAGCCCCGAGGTTCGTCTCGTCTACGGCCTGGATCTTCTCTACGTCGGGGAGACCGCCCTTCGAGAAGCAGACAACGTCCCCCTCCACCGCCCGATGGAGGGGCAGGCCGGACCTCATCCTCTCTGAGAGGATTTTGTTATAGAGATGGGACTGGTAGGCGTGGACGAAGAGCCTCCTGAGGTTCGGTGATAGAACATTGAAGGAGGAGGCCCATTCGCCCCCCTCCACAAGGCGGCTCATCATCGCCCTCTCGTAGCGGAGACGGAGGGGATACTCCTGGAGGGCCCGCCTGAAGTCGCGATCGGCGAGGAGCCTCGACCGCACAGCTCTGGTCGTATCGGGCTCTCCTGGGAAGGGGAGGGCGAGGTAGGTCATAACAGCTCTCTCCGGGTTGCCCCTCACCAGGGCCTCACCGACGAGGTGGGTAACGGGCCTCACCTCGCCGAACCTCTGGACCCCGAAGTAGTTGGGAAGGCCCCCGAAGTGGCGTATCTCCTCGGTGACGGCTTCCAGACGGCCAGAGACCTCTTTATCGTCTAGGCGGATCTCTCTGATCCGGACGGCGAACCGATTTCCCCGAAGGTCGCCGAGGGATACCGCCCGGTTGGACCTTCCCAGGACATTGATCTTTACGCCGGGAAGGGTCACTCGGGAAAGCTCCTTTTCGTCGAGGCCCATTATGCTCATCCGCTGCCTGGTGACTGCGTTCTTGTCTTTGGTCCCAGCCCAGGAAAACCGTTTCTGGCTGATCTTCAGCTGGCGGGATAGGTCCCTCACCAGGTGGTGGGCCTCCCAGCCCACCTTCTCGACCTCGACGATCAGGTAACGTCCGCCCTCGTAATTCTGTTCCTCATAAATCTCCTCAACGACGAAGTCATCGCAATCGACGCGGAGCCGTCCCCCGCATCCGGGGCAACTGGTGGCATAAAGCTCCATCCCGATGGCTCTATCAAACTCGGAGGCCTCGATCATATCAGATCCTCTCCTCCGGCCGTCAGACTAGCTTCAGGTTTCCCGTGATCTTGTCGAGCATGGCGGCCGAAGCGGGACCTAGGCCCAGCGCAGTCACAGTTTCGGGGGGGATCTCGGTGAGCCCCGCGTCGATCACTATGGCGCAGGCGACATTCGCCCTCTCTGCCTCCTCCCTCAGCCTGAAGATCTCCTGGAGGGATGGGACCTTGAGGACGATCTTCCTCTGACCCTCCTCCTTCCAGTCCCTGACGGTGCGCTTGTCCGCCCGTTCCATGGCGAGGATCGCCGCGTGGGCCACCTGGACTGCGAGCTTGCCGGAAGAGAGCTTCAGATCTTCGCGGATCACTATACATTGCTTGAACTCCATGATGTCGAGGGTTAGATCCTGCATCAGATAAAAGGGTGCAGGCTCACCAGCGACGACCTTGAACCGGCCCGATGGGAGCCTGCAAAAAGAGGCGAAGAGTGATGAAGAGGGGAAGGTTTCTGCCTTCAGGCCTCTCCCGTCATCACCTTGACGCATAGGGGGCTTTTGACGATGTTACCGAGCTTCGCTCCGATAAGATACTCCAGGTTCTTGTCCGCGGCGATGTCCAGGATCCTCTGGGTGACGACCCCGTCGAAGATGACCCCAGCAACGTCGCCGTTGGACTCCTTCAGCTCTTTGGCGAGATCTCTCACGGCCACCTCTCGGACCAGGTTCTGATTTCTATCGAAGAGGCGGGCAGAAAGGGTGCCATTCAGGGCTTCGAGATGGGGCAAAAACCACTGACCCGAATCTTCGGCAGCCTCCCGTTCCTTCTCGGCGATCTGCTTGGCTTCGGGCTCGAACTCCTCCTCCTCCAATGGCTCAGGTTCGTGAACTTGGATTATGGGCGCAGCCTCAACGCTCCGATCTGTCCCCCTGCTGATCCTTACCGGCCTCTCCCTGATAAGGCTCTTTCTCCTGGTGGTTACCTCTCGCCGCTGTTTCTTTGAGAGGGGCTTGATCTTGTAGAAGTCCAGGACCTGCTCGACGGGGATCTTCTGGCGGAGGGCTCGGACTATCTCCTTCTGAGACATATCCTCGACGCACTTTCCCTCGGGGGCTCTCGCCACGTAATCGATGTCGGCGACCTGGAGTAGCTCCTTTACGATAAGCTCTCCCCCCCGATCTCCGTCAGTGAAGGCCGTCACCACCTTCTTGCTGCAGAGCTCCGCGATGGTGGGTGGGACGTTCGTTCCCCCGACTGCGACGGCGTTCTTGATGCCGTATCTGAGGAGGTTCAAGACGTCGGCCCTCCCCTCCACCACCAGGATGGCGTCGGAGTCTAGGACGTTGGGGCCTGCGGGGAGCCGGTCAGGCCCGATGTGGGTGATCTCTTCTACCCTCACAGACTGCTTAATCTGTTCAGTGATCCCCTGGGTGTCCAAGAGGTTCTCGTCGAACATCTCCATTATGATCTGTTTCGCCCTGTCCACCACGTACTTTCTTTTGGAGGCCCGGACGTCCTCGATGTTGGAGACGTTGATCCTGGCTATGCATGGACCGACCCGATCGATCGTCTCGAGGGCTGAGGCGAGGATCGCCGTCTCCACCTTGTCGAAGCTCGAGGGTATCGAGATCGACCCTGAGGATTTGCCGCCGCTGGACGTTATCTGGACGTCGATCCGGCCGATCCGGCCGGTCTTCTGAAGATCCCGCAGATCGAGGTCGCTTCCGAGGAGCCCTTCGGTCTGGCCGAATATGGCGCCGACGACGTCGGGCCTCTCCACGATACCGTCTGCAGCGATTTCAGCGTGAATTACGTATTTAGTGGTATCAACATTCTGCATGGCAGACACCTCAAATTTTAAAATAGATAAATAAATACACACGTGGCTCCATAGCTTCATCGCTAACGCTGCAAGGCCTTTGATTCTGACTCGGAGCCGAAAAACCCCAGCATGTCATTGATTAGAGGATGATGGTGAAGGTGTATCTATCTAGCTATTTCAATCGGTGGTCATCAACTTCGTGATTATGAGCATCATTTTGGTGATTGGACTTCTGCGTATCGGATTCACATGTATCTCCAAGTTGGGAGTTGGATGAGCAAATATCGCAGGCGATAGTTCATCTCCTGCGGATCTATTCTCTTATTTTAATACATCACCCAGAGCATGAAGATGGGCTTAATGATCGTCCGGCTCGCAAATCGGATTTGCGAGCATTGTCATTGCCTAGAAATAGAACAAAGCTAGTTTAATAACTTTGTGGTGGAGGTTCTGAATGCTCAGGACGGCCTTCCCTCCCTTCGAGGAGGCAACAGTATAATGTCGCCCCTGAACCTCAAAAACTCGACTTCGTTCCCAGGCTTCGCCTCCAGAAAGCCGGGCCTGGATACGGAGACGGTCCTGTAGCTTTCGGGGTCGAGAACCTCCAGAACGTCCCGATCCCCCGACACCACCAAGCTCCTCTCGGCCGAGGATCGGTTCCCTATGACGACAGCATCATCAGCATCTTCTAAAGAGAGATAAACGGTTTCACCTTCCCGGAGTGAGATGCAGGCGGTCCTCTTACCCTCAAAGCCCCTCACTTCGAGAAATGTGCCCCTAGCCCTGATCAGGTCGCCTGATTTGAGCCGCGGAAGCCTGACAAGGATGCTGGTTCGATAGACGTTCTTTCCGTCCCTCATCCCTGCCAGCTTGTAAGATTCCTGGGTGGCTCCACCGAAGCGTTCCTGGATCGCCCTTGCGATTGATCTCCCCTGGGATGTGGATCCCACCACCAGGTCAATCCCGCCCTTGACGTTTTTTGTTTCCTGGATGAAGGAGAGGCGGTCCCCTTTCAAAAAGCAACTCTCTGTCACGGCCTCGGCGATCTTACGGCTCTCCTCAAGCTCACCTGAGGCGGGCGATCCCGCTGACCCCCTCACCTGGACCGTAGCCTCGTAGTAGTTTCCGGCCATCCTGCTGCACCTCTCGCAGGTGGCCCGCCTGACTTTCGCCACCAAGGTGCAATCCTCTTCGGTCGGGATCTCACCGAACAATCCTGCCAAATGGACAGAGACGAGATACTGAGTGGCGTTCTTCTTCTCGACGGATAGGGTGACATCTGGGGATCTCAGATCCTGGTGGACCCCGATCTTTTCGGCCACGGCGTCGGAGATGAGCTCCTGGACGTCTGCTTCGGCCTTTTGCCACCGGCCCCTGATCAGAGCCGAGCTGCAGACCGGGCAGACAGTCACCTCGACAGAGTCGGGACAATCGAGAAGGGTGGCCATCTCCCGTCGGCATCGGTCGCAGAGGCCGAGGGGGGACGGCTCGCCGCATCTCGGACAGACGCTTTTTAGCGTCACATCCGCACCATCTGGGCGGTGGGAACTCCACCGATCCTGAGGACGTTTTTGCCTTCTATGCAGCGGGTCTCGATGGCGCAGGCTACCGCCTTTTCGCCCACCATGTTGGCTATCGTAGCCCCGGCGAGGGCCTCTGCAACCTCGCCGGGGGTGGCCTCCTCATCGCCGAAGAAGGCGGATTCTACCGAGAGGCAGAGATCTCCCTCGTCGAATGTCCTTCCGAGAAGCTCACAGTCGCAGACCGCGACCATCACCTCTCCGCTGACTTTGTGAACCTTGAGGTACATCATCTCTGATCTGTAATCGTCGTCTTGCATCTTATCACATCAGGTGAGATTCAAAAAGCCGTTTCTGGGCTCGAAGATAGCTCCGTCTCTTTTCAGCCTCTTTATGATCTCTTCGGCCTTATCTCTGTCCATCTTCAGTTCCGCCTCGGCTCTGTCCAGAACCACTTCCAAGGGGGCCGGACCCTGATGCAACGAGCTCACCTCTTTTACGAGGTCTATCATCATCCTGGTCTTATCTCTGGTGCTCTTGCTCATACCCACCGCCAGGACGTCGGCGTCAAGGAGGCCGGTCTCGGGGTCGACCCCCACTTGGCGGAGGCACGCCTCGACGATCCTGATCACCCGTTCGGCGTCGCCTCCTGTGATCTCCTCGCTGAGCCGGAGCCTCGCGCTCGATTCAGAGAGCCTGAAGAGGGCCTCAAGCTGTCTTGCCGTCACCGGGACGGGCTTATTTGAGTCTTGGCCCTGCTTTCTCAGGCTGACGTAGTAGCTTTCAAGCCTCTCTCTCGCCTCGTCGGTGAGGACGGGAAAGACGTTCTTTCGGGCGTAGGCGATGTATTTTCTGAGAACCTCGGGATCGATGGCGGGGCGGATAACCTCCATCACCGCCTCCAGCTCCTCTTTCGAGCGGTCGCCCCGGGAGGAGATCTCGCCAGCGTAGGTGGTCTGGCCGATGTGATGAGCGATCTTTGCGTCGCGAGCGTCGCTCGGCTCGTCGGTGAGGACGAAGATGAGATCGAACCGCGACATGAGGGCCGGGGAGAGGTTAATCTGCTGGGCTATTCCCTCGTACTTGTCGAAGCGTCCAAACTTGGGGTTCGCGGCCGCGAGGAGGGCGCATCTCGACTTCAAAGTCGCCATCACCCCCGCTTTCGCGACGCTGATCGTCTGCTGCTCCATGGCCTCGTGGAGGGCGGACCGGTCCTCGCTCCTCATCTTATCCATCTCGTCGATGCAGGCGATCCCCTTGTCGGCCAGGACCAATGCTCCCGCCTCGATCGTCCACCGGCCGTCGCCGAGTTCGTCCTTGACGGCCGTCGCAGTCAGCCCCGCCGAGGTGGAGCTCTTCCCAGAGGTGTATATTCCCCGGGGGGAGAGCTTTGAGATGTACCGGAGAAGCTGGCTTTTAGCTATGCCGGGGTCGCCCACCAGCAGGATGTGGATGTCGCCTCTGATCCTGGTGCCGTCGGGCAGGCCCTTGGAGACGCCTGAGAATAGCTGGAGGGCCAGGGCCTCCTTCACCTCGTCGTAGCCGTAGATGGAGGGGGCGATGGACCGTTTGACGTTGTCGTAGATCATGGGATCTCTTGAAAGCTCTCGTATCTCCCGCTCGTCCTCGGGCCTGATATCGATCTCCTCGAACTCCTGCTCCATCATCTCGATGGAGTTTCCCTCCAGGAAGAGGTCGAAGTAGGTGGACTTTCCGGTCTGGGTCGTTCTCTGGTAGGACCGCAAGATGCCGTTGATCACCACCCTGTCGCCGGGGTAGATCATCCCGGTCAGGTCGTCTTCCAGCTGGACGTCCAGGGTCTGGGGCTGCTCGCCTCCTCGGAGCTCCTCGGGGGACTCCTGGACCCGGACGTTCTGGGCGTCGACGAACCGGGACTTGTCCAAAAGGAGCTTGAAGGGGCCCCGCCGGTCGCAGGCCTCGTTGGGGCAGTCGTAGGGCTCCTGGAATTTGGAGGTGGTCTGGTCTTTGTAGAAGAGATGGCCGCACCTCTGGCACTCGAAGGCCGCCGAGATCACCTTCGGCCGCACCTCCGTAACCGTCCGGACCAGCCCCTCCAGGGCGATGAACCGGCCGATGTGGTCACTCCTAAGCTCGCTTGTCTTAAATCTCCGGGGCAGCCCCACGATCCGGAAGTGGGCCTTCTCGAGGAGAACGTCTATGGGGAGGTCGATCTCCATGAGGGCGGTCTCCGCCGCCTCCAGAAGGGGCTCGGGCCGCTCCAAAAGCTCGTCAGCGAACTCCGGGTCGTACCGATCGACGTCCGGGAACTTGATGGAGAGGCTTCGGCGCAGCGGGTAGGAGTCGGCGAGCTCCAGAAGCTCGTCCCAGTATCTGCTTCGGATAAACTCCTCCCACTTCGCAACGGGATCTTCGACCATGGGTGGGGGGAAGGTAAGGGCGGGGTGGTATCTAAAGGTTGTTCTATGGCGGTGTGAATTGTTCGAGATTGATATGATGGGTAAGAGAACGAGAATGATTGGTCAATAAGGCTATTCGATAAAATCATATGGTAAGTGATTATCCATTACCCATAGGAAAATAGCGAAGAGCCAAAAATTCAAAAGTATATTAAGATTAGGGGACAGAACAGCAAAAATTGGTCGTAATTTGGAGGAAAAACCGACATAAGGAACGTTCAAAATGAAAATGTTGAGGTAAAGTCCCTCACAGAACGCCGATAGCATGATAATCGAAGTCCTCTACCGTCGACATCCTGTCGGGCGTACACATCGAACCTGGCATTTAGCACGAGTTTGCACGTCCCATCATGGCAAACTCAAAGCAACTGGAGAACCACTCCATCACTCCAGTTGCCCCTGTCAGGCGTACAGAGCGGAGCAAGCCTGGTGCCCGCTCCGCTCTCGGGTCTCCGGTGAGACGACGGCGATGCTCGCGGCCTTTCGCCCCTTACCCTCGCTTCCCCGCCCGCTCCTTCATCGCCTCGACGAAGGCGAGGAACGGGGGCGAGGGGCGGCCGGGCCTCGATTTCATCTCGGGGTGGAACTGGGTCGAGAAGAAGAACGGGTGGTCGGGGATCTCGGCGATCTCCATCCGGTTCCTGTTCTTGCCGGAGAAGATCATCCCCTTCTCCTCGATCCTGGGGATGTACTCGGGGTTCACCTCGTACCGATGCCGGTGCCGCTCAATGATCTTGAGGGAGCCGTAGATCTCCTCGGCGAGGGTCCCCGCCCGGAGCTCTGCCTCATAGTCGCCGAGGCGCATCGTCGCCCCCATATCCTCCACCCCCTCCTGCTCGGGAAGGATCGTGATGACGGGATGGGGGGTCTCGCCGAACTCGGTGGAGCTGGCGCCGTCCAGGCCCAGGACGTTCTTTGCGAATTCAACGACGGCTAGCTGCATCCCAAAGCAGATCCCAAGGTACGGAACGCCCTTCTCGCGGGCGTACTTGACCGCCTCCATCTTGCCTTGGGTGCCCCGGGAGCCGAAGCCGCCGGGGACGAGGATGCCGTTGACGTCTTTTAGGACATCCTCTGGCGGGTTATGCTCCAGATCCTCAGCGTCGACCCAGGCGATCTCGGGCCAGACCCCCGCCTCGATCCCGGCGTGCTTCAGGGCCTCCCGGATCGAGAGGTATGTATCCTCCATGTGGGTCGTCCCTTGCGACCCGGTGGTGTACTTGCCCACAATCGCCATCTTGACGGAGTCTTTGATCGAGACCATCTTCTCGATCAGTTCCACCCAGTCGGTCCTGTGCTCGAGAGGATAGAGCCGGAGCATCTTCATCAGGTACAGTGGGGTTCTCTGCTCTTCCAGGAGGAGGGGGACCTTGTAGACGTCGTCGACGTCGTGGTTGCTCACAACCCCCTCGACGGGAACGTCACAGAAATGGGAGATCTTCGACTTCGTCTCGTCCCGCAGGGGCCGGGTGCACCGGACGGCGACGATGTCAGGCTGAAGGCCAAGAGACCTCATCTCCTTGACGCTGTGCTGGGTCGGCTTTGTCTTCTGCTCCCCGTCGGTGGTGGTGGGGGCGAGGGTGACGTGGACGAAGGCGATGTTTCCCATCTCCTCGTTCCGGAGCTGCCTCATCGCCTCGATGAAGGGCATCCCCTCGATATCGCCGACGGTCCCCCCGACCTCGATGACGCAGACGTCGCAGCCGCTCTCTTTTGCGACCCGCCTGATCCTCTCCTTGATCTCGTTTGTGACGTGGGGGATGATCTGGACCGTCTTTCCCAGGTACTCGCCGCGCCTCTCCTTCTCGATGACGCTCTTGTAGACCTTCCCGGTGGTGATGTTGTGGTCGCGGGTCAGCTCCACATCCAAAAATCGCTCGTAGTTCCCGAGGTCCAGGTCCACCTCGCCCCCGTCCTTGAGGACGAAGACCTCTCCGTGCTGGAAGGGGCTCATCAGCCCCGCGTCGATGTTTATGTAGGGGTCGATCTTGATGGCGGTGACCTTGTAGCCCCTCTCCATCAACATCCGACCTATGGAGGCGGCGGTGATCCCCTTCCCCAGGCCGCTCATCACCCCACCCGTAACGACGATGTATCTCACGCTTATCACGTATCCGGGAAGGGGTTATGTCCCTAGATAAGAGTGACGATCAGGATAAAAGGGAATTGCAAAAGAGGTTTTGAGGCGGTTTTTGAAGATTGTTCCGGAGGGCGGGGAGGAGAGGATCGGGCGAGAGGAACCCGTCAGCACGGGGCACGAAGGCCGCCTAAGAGGACATCTCCTCCCGCAGGTCTGGGGGCAGCATGTTCGGTATCCCGTCCTCGATGGGGTAGCACTTGCCACAGCTCTTGCAGCAGAGCTTCCCGTTCAGGATATCTTCGTCCTTCTCCTCGAAGACCTCTAGCTTCAGATCGCCTTTGCACATGGGGCAGGCCAGAATCTCCATCAGATCGCGCTTCATGCTCTTATCACCATATCGATCCGTTAAAAAAGTTGGCTTTAGCGGAAGAGGAGCCTTCGGGCGTTCTCGGACAATATGAGCCTCTTCTCCCGGTCTGAGAGTTCCATCTCACCGACGAACTCGATCTCCTCCGCCTGGTCCGTCCAGGGGTAGTCGGTCCCGAATAATACCCGATCCGCGCCGATCTCGCTGATCAGATCGCAGGTCTCCTCTGAAGTCAAACTCGGCGAGATGTAGGCGGTATCGAAGTAGACGTTCTCTCCGGCGGGGATGAGGTGCTTTCTGACGCCCGACCACATCTCCCACCCGCCCAGGTGCGCGAGGACGACGACCAGGTCGGGGTGTCTCTCCACCATCCGGGCGAAGCGGTTGGGGGTGCCGAAGAATTCCGGCAGGTCCTCGGGGACCTTCCCCGCGTGGAGGAGGAGGATCATCCCCCGCTCTTCCACCGCCTCGTAGAGCCGGTCGCATCGGGGATCGTCGGGATAGAACCTCTGCATGAAGGGAACCGCTTTGACCCCCTTGACCCCGGCCGCTATGAGCCGGTCCAGCTCCTCTTCGATGTCCGGCTGGAAGGGGTGGATCGCCCCGAAGGGGACGAGGCTGCCGTTGTCCGCGGTCGCGAGGAAGAAGTCGTTTGTTGGCGCGACGTGCTTTGGAAGCGGCGCAAGGGGCAGGATGATCGATTTTTCGACGCCAGATTTCTCCATCGAATCCCTGAGGTCCGAAACGGTCCCAAGGCCGGGAACCCTCACCCCCATCCTCCTCTTGACGGAGGCGATAGCCTTCGGCGCCATATCGTCGGTGTAAATGTGAGCGTGAAAGTCGATGACCACGGTCGATAGACCCTCTCAAAATAGATAAAATTTCGCCCTAGATCATCCCCATCTCCGAGAGCCTCTCAGGGAGGTAGACCCGCGTCACGAAGTCGAGACCCTTCCCTGCGAAGGCCTGCTGCTCAGCCTTCTTCATGAGCTTCAGCTGGAGCTGTATCTGCTCCTTCCAGTAGTCGGTCGCAAACCTCGGGTCGGTCATCTCGCTTCTCAAGGCCTGGAGGTCCTGATCGGTGAGCTTGTCGGTGGAGAGGTCGTAGTTGACGATGTCCGTCGGCTGGACCCCCACGAACTGGGCGGCCGGCGTCACCAGGTAGTCGGAGAGGTGGGCGCTCTTGATGGCGCCGTAGGCGACGCTGGCGAAGATCCTGTACGACCAGGGGTCACCGTCAGTGAATACGAGGACGGGTAGGGATAGCTCCTCGTTCAGCCTCTTGATCAAGCGCCGGGTGGACCGCGCGGGCTGGCCCTTCAGGTGGACCAGGATTGCGTTGTGCTCTTGGTCGAAGCCGTTTTCGATGAGCCTAGCGTGCATGCCGCCGGTCTCGATGGCCACCACGAACTTCGCGTCGTGATCCTTGAACTCCACGTTGTCGACGTTGAAGGGTATCTGGTAGCCGGCCTCGCCGACGTCCTCCTGGCAGTGGATCGTCCTCTCCCCCCTCCGGGTCTTCTCGCTGATGGTGAGGGGACCGAAGACGGTGGCCCCGTCCTCTTCGGGCCGGACGTGAAAGTCCTCCCGGAGAAGGGCGGTCAGGATCTCCAGGTCCTCGACGAGGCGGTCGCTCTCGGCCTGCTCCCCGAACTTGGCCACATCCCAGTTCTCGGAGATGTAGTAGATCTCTCTCAGGGTGGAGCCCCGGTTCATGAGGAGGTGCTCTTTGATGAGAAGCTCCACCAGGTAGGATGTCTTGAGGACGGACTTAGCGCCCCGGATTGTCTTGACGGACCGGACGCTCTCCTGGTCGCCGTATACCCAGATCTCGCCATCCTGGTCGTACTCCAGGTTGCTCTTCGTCCTGCTGGGAAGGGCGAGGTGGGGAACGATTCCTTTCTGAAACTGGTCGTAGAGCATCTCCGCGAGGCCCAGAAGCCTCTTCCTCGTCTCCTCTGCATCCTTCAATTATCCCACCACCCTTGCGCCGCTGACGAGTTCCGAAGGGACCCCCTCGACGACTGGCTCGGAGAAGCTGACCCCCTCCGAGGGAACTTTGTACTTTATCTCCCGCCTCTCTCCGGGCCGAAGAGATAGCTTCCAGAGGTGGTCGTACCCGTCCCCGAGGGCGATCACCCTCGCGTCGGGCTCAATGGCCTTCGCCTCCACCGAGACCGTCTCGTGGAGCTTGAAGGCTTTGGCGGCGTCGCCGTAGTTTGCAACCTCCAACGTCACGAAGCTCTCGCCGTTCTCTGAGACGACCGACCTTTTGACCAGGAGGTTTCCCATGATCTTGGCGACGACGGGGTTGATATCCGGCTCCTCTCTTTCGAGAAGCTCCGAGAGCTTCTTTGAGATCCGGGGAAGGAGCTTTCTTATGATCTCCTCCTTCTCTCTTCGCTCCGATAGGGCGCTCTTCTTCGATAGGTACCGTCGGAGCTTCCGGCCCACCTCTTTGAGCCCCAGCTCCACCTCCGCCACGATCTCGGGGACGTCAGCTACGGCGTCCTTCGACTCGGAGGTGAAGGGTATGTTCGTCGAGGCGATGTGGACGAGGATCGCCGCAGGTCCCGTGGGAACCCCGCCTCCGGGCTGGGTGAGGGAGTAGGTCTTCCAGGAGATGTTCTCGATGGCGTGGGTTATGGCGCACCCTCCCTGCTGGTAGAGGAGGGGAACTCGATTTGCAAACCTCAAAATGTCGACCTTGCCGTCGGCTTTAAGCTCGCCGCCGTAGGCTAGCCCCACCTCCACCTGGAAGGGGCTTCCCGAGTAGACTGAGACCGATCTCGTGGAGGTGGCGATGTAGTCCACCCGATACTCTTTCTCCAAGCCCGCCCTTATCAGCTCCTCGCCGATGGGCGAGAGGCAGTCGGTGGGGGGCGACTTCAGCCTCATCTCTTTGAAGGCGGCCAAAAGCCTCGTCGCCTCGGCGTGGGTGACGTCCTGGGGGAGCATCTCGGGATCGAGCTCCGCACGCTCGCAGATCTCTTGGGTTATGATCGCCCCCACGCTGGAAAACGACCCCGAAAGGAAGCTTTTCAGCTTCTTCTTATCGGTGTACCGGAGCATCTTGATGAGGCCGCCAAGCTCCATCCCCAAAGGATGGGGCTTGATCTCGTAGGAGGAGTGCGGCAGCTTGTCCGTCGCCCTCTCGAAGACCTCCATGTTTCCGTCCGGCTCAACGAGGGTGATCCGGGCGTGGGGGTTGACGATCGCCACGCTCTTCAAATAACCGTAGATCGACTGCCTCCGGCTCCGGACGTAAGAACCTTCCATCTCCAGCTCGACTCGGGTTCCGTGGGGCCTATCCCACTCCGTCTCCTCGGTCTTCAGGATCTCGGGCTCGTTCGTTGCCGTGTTTATCATCAGCTCCCACCGGCCGGCTCTGTGGTTCGGCCCGATCTTGGTGGTGACGGCCGTTGGCCGTCCTGTGGTCAGCTGCGAGTAGAGGACCCCGGCGGAGATCCCTATACCCTGCTGGCCCCGGCTCTGCTTCAGGGCGTGAAACCTCGATCCGTAAAGGAGTTTGGCGAAGACCCGGGGGACTTCAGGCCCGACGATGCCGGGGCCGTTATCCTCCACCACCACCCGAAAACCCTCGCCGCGTCTCACGATCTGGACGAAGATGTCCGGGAGGATGTCAGACTCCTCGCAGGCGTCCAGGGAGTTGTCCACCGCCTCTTTGACAGTGGTGATCAGGGCTCGGGGGGCCGAGTCGAAGCCGAGGATCTGGCGGTTCTTCTCGAAAAATTCAGCTACGGAGATGGCCTTCTGGTGCTTGGCCAGCTCCTCTGCTATCTCCATATCTAGAAAAGAGGAGGGAGCTTTAGAGCTCGGCTCCCACCACCGTCTGGGTTGCGGTCACGTTGTGAATCTCACGGATGGTGTCCACCAAGCGGTTTAGGACGGACAGCCCCTCCACCTCTAAAACCACCACGAAGTCGTACTCGCCGAAGACGTGATAGACGTCCTTGATCCCCTCGATCTCTCTCAGGGCGTTGTAAACGGTTCTCTCCTGTCCCGGCACCACCTTGACCATCGTCACTCCGATCACCATATTCTATCACCACCTATTATAAACCCGGCCATATTATATAAACTTTCAGGCCATCGTTCGGCTCTTCCGTTTCCGGTCTCACCGCCCTCTACTCTTCTTGGGGGCGGCTTTTCCTCGCCCGCCGAAGAAGACCTCCTCTTCCTCGATCCCCCCGACTTCCCCCGACCCTTCATCCTCATCGAAATTGAAAGGGCCTTCCAGATCTTCAATATCGCCGGTATCCTCTTCGCGCTCCTCCGGCCCGCCGCCGAAGGCCTCCTCATCCCAGGCGGTCCCAGACCTTCCGGACCCCGCCTTCCGCCTTTCGGCTTTTGAGTCAGCGGCCTCGCTCCTCGGCTCCGATATCTCCCCCTTGAGGGCAAAAAGAGCCTTCACCACCATTTGCCGGTACCTTTCCAGGTCCGGCGAGTAGTGGAGATGGGCCTTTCCGATGTCGGCCACGTCTTCGGGGGCTGGGGGTTTCTTCAGGAGCTCGTCGCCGCTGGAGAAGGCGTCGGATCCTCCCATCTCCAGGAAGGCCTTGAAGGCCTCGAGCCGGTCCAGGGTTCTCGCCGCCGACTCCAGGACCCAGCGGTCCCTTGTATCGGCGTCGACCCTCTGGATCGACTCGGCCCTGACCGATATCAGCCTAGTTCCGTCCTCGGTCTCGTAGACGCTCGGCTTGCCGACGACGGCTACGAAGGCCGGAGGCTCAGTCCCCGAGAGGGCCTGGGCGGCGTCGGGCTGGTACTGGCCAGCGTAGACGAAGATGCTCCCCGTGGGGTCGGCGACCCTTCCCCGCCAGTACTCGACGTCGTCGCCGAGGTTGTCCTTCTCGGTGAGGGTTCCCACCAGAAGGACCCGATTGCACCTCGCCCCCGTCGGCGTGATCAGGTAGAGGGGAGCATACTGGTCCTCATTCTCTCTGAAGGATAGGTCGGAGTCGCGAAGCTCCGAGGCGAAGATCCTTCGAGCCACCTCCCTTGCGAAGCCGGCCATCTCAGATCACCTCCTCTGCTCTCTCCGCCAGAAGGTCTGCCTCCTGTGCGTTGACGGGAGGAACTGGCGAGATTGTCTCGACGAGGATGTACCGATCGACGGTCGGACCGGAGACGGTGTAGTACCTTCCCAGAAGTATCTCTCCGATCATTCCCCTCACCACCTCGTGGTCTAAGGCCTCCATCGCCATCGTCTTCGCCTCCTCCATGCTGATCCCCACCAGGCTCTCGGTCCTCTCCCGGTTGATCAAAACCTCCTGGACCTTAAGGCCGTCGTCCAGAACCGCCTTGATCCGAAGGTCGTAGGTTCCCTCCTGCTTTCCGTGCTCGCCACAGATGCCCTTAGTCAGCATTCTCCTGCAGACGGGGCAACGCTTGATCAGCCCCGATCCCTTCTGGACGTCCACGATCGCCCCGGTGAACTTCGCCTCCTGGGGGCTGACCTCGATCGCCTCTTCAAGAGGCTCAAACCCGCTGGTCCTGTTCAGCTTGACGCTGAACCTCCCCTCGAACTCGTCGGTGACGACGTTCTTGAAGAGGTAGCTTTCGCCCTCGACGAGATCAGGAAGCTCCGACTTCGCCCACTTGACGAACTTGATCACCCCAGAGTCGTCGCCGATGAGCCCCGTCTGGGATATCGCCTCGCTCGTCGGGTCCCAGAGCTGGACCACCTTCGCCCGGAGGTCGATCCACCGGGCGGGCTCGGATATCTCCGAGATCTTCATCTCCTGAACCTGACCTCCCGCCTGGACCTCGGCTGCTTCCACCTCGCTGGCGAGCTCCTCGATCCCGCTGGTCCTGTTCAGCTTGACGCTGAACCTCCCCTGAAACTCGTCGGTGACGACGTTCTTGAGGAGGTAGCTCTTCCCGAGCTCCATGTCGGGAAGCTCGGACTTGGTCCACTTGACGAACTTGATCGTCCCCGTCTCGTCCCCGATGAGGCCAGTCTGGGATATGGCGCTGCTCGTCGGCTCCCAGAGCTCCACCACCTTCGCCTCCAGGTCGATCCATCGGCCGGGGTTGTTGATCTCGCCGACCTTCAGGCACTCGCTCTTCCTCGCGGCAAAGGGCGCCGGCGCGATGCCGTGCTCTTTGAGAAAATAGTTAACGACGGACCGGGTCGCCTCGCCCTCGGGAACCCCGAACTTCTCCACCAAGAGCCTCATGCGGCTCTCCACCTCGTCTGCGGGAACATCCACCTTCTGGTCCCGCAGCCGAGCCAAAATCTGTTCTACGGCTGCTTTCATGATATTTGACCTCCAGTTTTTTAATAGAGAGGCAATACCTAGGAAGCCTTCATTGTAGATAAACTTACTTCCGGCGGGGCGAAAGTAATATTGGACCTGGCGGAATAGGGGAAGCAGGAATGAAGATCACGACCTGGTTTGGAACCCTCGACGCCGAATCCGAGGAGGTATCCCTCGGCGGAAGATCAGACGAGATGGCAGAACGTCTGATGGGGATCTCGGAGGACGAGGCCTCATCGGGGTTTGAGGGACAAGGGGTCTCGGTTAGAGGGGAGGGCGGGGTCGTCCAGCTAGACCTTCGTGCCATCGCCCTGGAGGGCGGCCTCTTCCGGGACGACGAGGAGTACAACGCCGCCCTCCGGTCAACGGCCCTGGATCTCGTGAGAAAGAAGCTTCGGGCATCAGCGGGAGCCGAGGCGGAGCTTCTCCAGACGATCGAGGCCCTCGACGACCTGAACGAAGTGATTAACAGGCTCGAAGAGAGGCTCTACGAGTGGTCCCGCCTCTCCGACGACCGCCGCCTCCGGGGCAGAGCCCTCGCAGAATCCCTCTCCGGCGAGGAGGGGTCTATCGGGATCTTGGCCCGATCAGTCAGAGAGCTTTACGAGGCGCGCGAGTCGGTCCAGATGAGCCTGGAGACGGCGACGGCTCAGATCGCCCCGAACCTTTCTAATCTGGCCGGTCCGCTTATTGCAGCTCGGATGATATCAAGGGCTGGAGGGCTCAAACGCCTCTCAGAGATGCCCGCCTCGGCGATTCAGGTGATGGGGGCGGAGAAGGCCCTCTTCAAGCACCTCCGGGGAAAGGCCCCCTCCCCAAAACACGGCATGATCTATCGACACCCCGCCGTTATGGGAACGACGAGGAGACTCCGGGGCAGGGCGGCCCGGGCCCTGGCAGCGAAGCTCGCCATCGCTGCACGGATCGATAGGTACTCGGGAGAGTTGAACCCCAACCTGAAGCTGGTCTTAGAGAGGCGGATCGACGAAATAAAGAATAGCCCGCTGGGAAAGAGAAGAAAGAGGAGGCCGGGGCGCTGAAAGGCTTTTTCTCCATCAGATTTATAATGAAGGCACAACTTATGGGTTTGGTAAGGGGTAGATCATGAAATCCAGAGTCTTGCTGCTGCTCTCCGTCCTGCTAGTGATTATTTCATCTTCTCCGAGCTTGGCGGACTGGGATATAGCCAAAAACGTCAACCAACGCTCGGCGATATCCCTGAGGGGCTACATGGACGAGATATTCATCTACCAGACTGAGAAGGATTTTGCGGGCTCAAAGCTCGTCTACGGAACCCAGGGCAGCGGGACCGCCACCAGGACCATGACCACCCACGTCGACGAGGGCGAGATGCATATCAACGTCCAGGGCGAATTCTACTACCATCCCTACAGGCCCATAACCTCAGAGAACGACCTTCGAGGAGCCCTCCGCGCCAAGAACCTCGAGTTGGGCAAAATAATATCCGAGAGCTATTCCGGGATGGAATATCAGATAGAGGAGACCTCCTCCTCGAATGATGGCGTGCCTGTCTATGAGATATCGTCCCAAGGGCGAGGAACGGCCAGGCTCGGAGCTTGGTGATGGGGCGGACGGATGGCCCTCAACTCGTGAGGCGAGGGGCCCATCAGATTTATAATGGATGTACCAGAATATGAAGCTAATAAAGGGGTTTATCATGAACGCCAGAGTTTTGTTGCCGCTTGTTGTCCTGACTTTTGCGCTGACGTCTCCGACGGGCCTTGCTGCCTGGAGCAACGCCGGGAACGTCACAGAACATTCGTACATATACCTGAGCGGTTACATCGACGAGATGAAGATCTATCAGACCTATAAAGGTCTCGAAGGCCAGAAGCTCGTCGTCGGAACCGAGGGGAGTGGGACCGTCTCCAGGAGACAGACCGCCTACGTTGACGAGGGCGGGATGTACTTCAACGAGTGGGGCGTCTTCCAATCCGAGGGTGACCTCCGTAACGCCCTCTGCGCCAAGAACTACAAGGTGGGGACGGTCATCTCCGAGAGCTACACCGAGATAGAGTACCTGATCAAGGACACCACAACATTCCAGGACGATAATGTTTCCGTCTACTCTATCGCCTCCGAGGGGAGAGGCACGGCAAGGCTTGGTGCCCGGGTGAAGGACGGCCCCAAGGGCGTCACTATCATGAGCTACGGCGGCACCTACATAGGCGACTTCAACATCAGGCAGGAGATAGGCTCCGGGAGCGAGTTTTTCCTCACCTGTCCATAAACCGCACCAACCCCTTTTGAGGGACCTAAACCAGGGGACAGGGCTGCTTATTCTCTGGCAGGACCGGCAGAGGCATCGTGTTTATGAGGATCGACCGGTCCACCTCTTTTGCCCTCTCCACCAGTACCTCCTTTCCCCATCGGGTCAGGCCGAAGAGGGGTACCGCCGTTCCCACCTGGACGAGGGGCCGGACCTTCTCCCTTATGAATTTTGAAGCGCAGCTCGTCACTATGTCGGCGCAGGCGAGCAGCCGATCGGCCTCGTCCTCTCCGATCCCGGTGAGGTGAACCCCCACGATCAGTATCCTGACGTTCTTCTCCCGCTCCAGCTCCCGCATCTTTTCAGCACTATCGGCATCTGCGACGGTGACCGCAAACCTCGAGTACCTCTCCGCGGCGAGCCCCGCCCCCGCCACCTGGTCTATCTTGGCGGTCTTCGGATCGAGGACCGTCCCCCCCCTAGCCTCGATACCAGCCAGAACCTCTGGTATAGGATCTGTCTCAACGAGGCCCGAGATCCAGCCGCCCATCCCCTGGATCAGGCTGGGGTTTGACGTCACCACCGTCCCCGCACCGTCACAGACGGTGACAGCGCCATCGATGAGGCCTCGACGAGCGGCCGTCATCATCGTCTCGGAGGCGCCAAAGCCAACGAAGACGTCCATCTCCAGTTTCCTTTTTGGGGTGAACATGCCGTGCTCTTTCATCCGAAACTCCATATTGGCGGCGGCAGCCTCGGGGGTGATCTCCTTTATCCCCCGGACCTTATCGAAGAGGGGACACCATTTGATGAGGGGCTCCCCCGTCTCGACAACCCGCCCGTCCTCGACTTTGACCTTCGTCCTTCCGAGAAGCTCCATTTCGTCCAAGCTCAATCACCTTCTGAAACTGCGAAGTAAACCCGCCGGTTGGATTTTCCCTTGTTCTCGGCCTTCAGCATCTTCACTTTGCCGATCTCCCCCGTCCTTCCGACGTGGGTTCCGCCGCAGGCCTGAAGGTCGACCCCCTCCACTTCGACTATCCTGATCTCCTCCCTATCGGGAACACTTTTTGCGAGTCTCACCAGGTCGGGAATCTCCATCGCCTCCTCCCTAGAGACGAGAGAGGTCCTGACGGCCCTGTCCTCTTTTATGATCCCGTTGACCTCGTCGACGTACTCCGCAAGTCTCGATCGGTCGAACTCCTCGAGGCTGAAGTCGACCCTAGACCTCTCCTCACCGATCTGGTTTCCCGTGATCATCGCCCCCGTCTCCCTGAAGATGACGGCGGAGAGGAGGTGGCAGGCGGTGTGACTCCGCATGAAGAGGTACCTCCGGTCCCAGTCGATCGTCCCCGTCACCTCTTGGCCCGCGACGAGGCCGGTCTTTCCCAGCTCGTGACTGATCTTGCCACCGAAGAGGCCAGCGTATACGACCGGAAAATCCTCGCCGTCTCGGACCAATACCCCCACGTCGTGGGGCTGGCCTCCGGAGTTCGGGTAGAAGGCTGTCTTGTCCAGGACGACGAACTTGTCGCCCGTGACCTCCTCCACAGTGGCCTCAAAGCTCTTTAGATAGCCGTCGGTGATGTAGAGTTCTCTCATGATATCGCCTCATAAGCCTGATAATATATCGAGCTGTCCTCGGATGGGGTTGGTAAAATCAGTTTCGATTCTTCCGGATCGAATCGGGCTTTAGCCCTCGCCCGGTCCGGATTGGGTGATAATTATTTTGAACGTAACTTATATATGGATCTATAACTACCAGGACAATGGTGACCGGATTGAGGAATGTTTCGCTACCCGCTCAGAACGTTGAACGCGAGGAGTTCGCATCGATACTGATGAAGATCGGTCTTAAAAGAAACGTGGCGAAGGTATTGACCTATCTGGCCTGCGTCGACGAGGCCACTAGTCGAGAGATCGAGATGGGGTCCGATCTCCGTCAGCCCGAGGTCAGCATCGCCATGAGGGAGCTGCGGAAGCTGGACTGGATAGCCGAGAGGGACGAGAAGAACCCGGGGAAGGGAAGGCCCTATCGGATCTACAAGCTGAAGAAAGGGCTCTACGACATAATCGAATATCTGGAGACGAACAAGAGAGCAGAGACCGATCAGGTGATGAACAAGATCAGCAGGCTCAAGGAGCTGAAGTCCTCCTGACTCGACAGCCGATCACGCTCATTCTATCAGAGATAGATTTTGAAGGTGGCGAGGAACTTGGGTGGGGGTTCGCCACCGTCAGGCCCGATCCGGGCATCCTGAACTGTTCATCCCTCGTTTCTGTCGCCTCCTCTTCCAGCACCGTTATCCGAAATGCTCTTCGAATACTCTGGGGATATCCTGAGGCCTCTCCAGCATGGTAACCCCTTCCATCGCTGCCAGCTTCTGGACGTGCTCGACGTCCTCCTTTCTGATCACCAGTTTGAGGTCTTTTCCGTCAGGGAGGGTCGTCGTCACCTCCCCCTCTTTGAAGTCGGAGGGCATGATGTATAGGGGAAGGAGGACCTTCTGACTCATGATGGCGGCGTTGGTGAGCATGGTGTCTGCGATCCGCAAGGATATCTTGGCGACGGTGTTGGAGGTGGCCGGGGCGATCAGCATGAACGCAAACCTTCCCATCTGGACCTGGCCCGCCAGGAAGGGGGCGTTGGCGTTCGCCTCGACCCAGATCTTGTCGAACTCCGCCTCCAGCTCCGGAAAGAGCTTGTAGTACTTCACCACCTGGTCTCCAGCCTTGGAGATGTAGACGCGAATTTCGACCTCGTCGTCGTACTTCTGCCTCAGCTTCTTCATCACCTCCGCCGTCTCCCGGATCCGGTCGCCGCTCCCGGTGATCCCCCAGACCACCTTCTTTTTCTTCGCCCTCTTCTCGGTCATCTCATCTCCTCGTCCGCTTCTTTGTCAAGCTTCCATCATTGTTTTCCATATCCCTTCACACCTTGATTTATTTTTCCTTCCCGCCGGTGGCGCCCATCATATGGTCTGAGAACCTCCGGACCGTCTTTTTAAGGGTCCGGAACCCCTCCTGGTCCTCAGCGACCCCTTCCAGGGTGTCCTTAGACCAGAAGGTGGCGCCGAGGTTCGCGCCGAAGGCCCCTCCGCCAACGGGGACGATCCCGTTCAGGACGTAGAAGGTGATAATCTGTGTAATCGCCAGCTCTTGGCCGCCCATCCTATCGCCTCCGACGGCTATCGCCATCCCGATCTTTCCCCTGAAGACGTCGAAGTCGGCGGCGGCGAGGGCCCTGCACCGGTCCATCACCGCCTTTGTCTGAGCGCTCAGGGCGCCGTTGTAGACCGGCGTGGCGAAGACTATCCCGTCTGCCTCCCGGAGGAGGGGGTAGACCTCGTACATGTCGTCTTTAATTCTGCACTCCTTGTTCTTGAGGCAAAAGTCGCAGTGGAGACAGGGGCTGATCTTCTTTCCCCGAACTCCGAAGAATGCGGTCTCAAACCCCCTCTCCTCCAGCATCCGGAGGGCCTCCTTGAGAACGTGATCTGTCGCTTTCTCCCGAGGGCTGCCGCATATTCCTACAATCTTCATGAACGATAAATTAATTTTGGATACGATTTACATTTATCTATGGGTTGGCTTTGAGATGGTGCTCTTCTCAGTCGAGGGGAGGAGGTAAATAGCTGCTCGCGGATCTCTGAACAGATGTGCGAAGCCGAGAGCAAAAAGAGCGTTCTTTTCATAGCCACCGTGGCTGCCTTCCTTCCGGCCTTCATAAACTCGGCTATAAACGTCGCCCTCCCTCCCCTCGGAGTTGAGTTCGGGATGGACGCCGTCCTTCTGGGATGGGTGGTGACCGCTCACCTCCTGGCCATGGCGGTCTTCATGGTCCCTTTGGGGAGGGCTGCCGATATCTGGGGGAGGAAGAGGTTCTTCACCCTGGGGATGGCGATCTATACGATCTTCTCCCTCTTCTGCGCCTTCCCACCATCGGGATCAGTCCTGATCCTCTTCCGGTTCTTCCAGGGGATGGGAAGCTCCATGATCTTCGGAACGTCCGTCGCCCTCCTCACCTCTGTATTCCCGCCGGGAGAACGGGGGAGGGCTCTGGGGATCAACGTCACCGCCGTCTACCTCGGCCTCTCCCTCGGCCCCTTCCTCGGCGGCGTCCTCACCCAATACCTGGGCTGGCGGAGCATATTTTTCGTGAATGTGCCTTTGGGCGCGTGCGTCGTCCTCCTCACCGTCCAAAAACTCAAAGGCGAGTGGATCGAGGCTGCTGGAGAGAGGTTCGACCTTTTCGGCTCGGTGATCTACGGTCTCGCCCTCGTCTCGACGATCTATGGCCTTACGAGCCTCCCCTCGTCTGCGGGGGCAGCATACCTCCTTTTGGGGATCGCTGGCGTCATCACCTTCGGCGTGGTGGAGCTGAGAAGCAATAGCCCCGTCCTGGACGTTCGGCTCTTTCGGGAGAATCGGGTCTTCGCCTTATCCAATCTCGCGGCCCTGATAAACTATGGCGCCACCTTCGCCGTCGCCTTCGTCCTCACCCTGTACCTGCAGACTGTGAAGGGTCTCTCTCCCCTCCAAGCCGGCTTCATCCTCGTGGCCCAGCCCGCAGTCCAGACGGTCCTATCACCTTGGGCCGGAAAACTTTCCGACAGGATCGAGGCTCAGGTTGTGGCGTCGGTGGGGATGGGGATCACGGCCCTCGGCCTCCTCCTCCTGGCATATTCAATCGATTACGATACGAGCCTCCCGTCGATCGTCGCAGTCCTCGGCCTCCTGGGGCTCGGGTTTGCCTTCTTCTCCTCACCGAACACCAACGCCATCATGAGCTCCGTCGAGAAGAGGTATTACGGCGTCGCCTCCGGGATGGTGGGGACGATGAGGTCGATCGGGATGATGACCAGCATGGCGATCGCCATGACCTCTCTCTCTATCTTCATGGGGAGGGTCCAAGTGACGCCGGAGGTCTACCCACAGTTTCTCGAGAGCATGACGTCGATCCTATCGGTCTTTGTGATCCTCTGCATCGTCGGGGTCTTTGCCTCCCTCTCCCGGGGGAAGGTCCGGAAGGCGGAGTGAACCCAAGCTATCCACGTCTCCGTCATCCGTCACCGCCCGTGCCGCTCATGCCGAAGAAGATGCTCGCGATCCAACTTGCGATCAGCACCGGTTTTATGGTTGGTGAGGGCGATGCTCGGCTGATGGTTTGCCTCTAATTCATGCGTCTCGATAGGGTGTATAGTCCCGACGATCCGTGCCCACCCATGAAGTCCGAAAGGCTTAAATACGGTCCCCTGATACGGGGATAGGCTGTCCTGGTCTCCCCGGACGAGCTCCTTTGTTAGCTGAATGTTGGAGTTCGCATAT